>ENA-OQBJ01000241-OQBJ01000241.1-human-gut-metagenome-genome-assembly--contig:-NODE-241-length-30052-cov-7.566115_pt1 | contig 30052 bp, 34 predicted proteins | sample MGYA00242743_ERZ504545 | MGnify/ENA primary metagenome ERZ504545 (study PRJEB26092, sample SAMD00036252) | human gut metagenome | host: Homo sapiens | study: EMG produced TPA metagenomics assembly of...
CTTTTACCTTTACTTTCTCAAATACTTCTTTGGTCAAATAGAATTTTCCACTGCCACTTGACCATGAGAAATCAAATGGATATGTTATTTTCCCATTATCCATATTCGTTACAAGTTCTGCGATATCCTTTTCTGCAGGAACCACCTTGAACTCAGGACCTTCAATCTTGTTGCCGTCTGGGTCTTCCATCACGATCTTGTAGGTATCAACTTCTGCATTGGCAGGAACCTGGCATACAATCTCTGTATTGGTACGAGAAGTATAGCGGTTTACCTTGTAAGAACCGATATAGAGGTTCTGGATGTTTTGGAAGTTCTTGCCAGTGATGGTGATGGTTGAACCTGCTGTAGCTTCTCCAGGAGTGATAGAAGCGATAGCTGGATCGGTAGCTGCTTGATGCTCAATGCATCCTTCTTCACCTCTATGGTTGTACCATTCTTCAGGTTGAGCTTGAAGCCTGTACCGGCGCATGCTGCAGGAACTGTTACTGCGATGGCATTGGCATTCTGAGCTGCAAATTTCTCAACGGTCTGTTCTACATCGCCAGGGAAGGTGATGCTTGCTACGAGGTCGAGATCTGTACCCTTGATGATGGTCTTATCGCCAGCTGTGATAGCTGCTGGTGTGCAAGAAGCTACGGTTGGCTTCACCAAAGTATAGGCTACTGTTACAGTCTTGCCGTTGGCGAGACTCAGGATGATGCCATTGGCGTCCTTGGTTTTCTCCTGTGCATCCTCTGGAACAGTGGCAGTTACCTTGGTTGTCTCTACCTTGTTGAGCTGAGATGCTGCAGCATTAGGGAATGCAATGCCTGTAATCAGATCCATATCCTTACCGGTAATGGTGAGTTCTGCACCATTCTTCACTGGGTTAGGTGTTGCAACGAGCTGGGTAGGAACTACGGTAATGATGTTGCCTACAGGAACCTCGATACCGCTCTTGGTTACTACATAGAAGGTACCGTCTGTAGCCTTGGCAGGAACAGCAACAGTAATCTCTGCTGCACTCTGTGACTTAAAGCCGGCTGCATCTACAGTTGCACCTTCAAACTTCACGCTGACAATCTGGTCGAATGAAGTACCCTTGATGCTGAGGATTTCGCCTGCTTGATGTTGCGGTCCTTGATAGGAGTAGCCTCTGGAGTATTGATGGTCAACTCTTCCTTGGTCTCCAGGGAAGTACCGTCCTTGGTGGCGTCTGTCAATGTGATGACACCTGTACGAGCCTCTGTCGGAATCTTCACCTGGATGGTATAGCGGTCGTGACCTACGAACTCTGCCTCCTTGATGGTATCGCTACCTGCGAAGATAACGCCGTGCATCAGGTTGAGGTAATCACCCTTGATGGTTACTACGTCGCCTACATTACCTACCATAGTACCTTCGCTACCTACGAAGAACTTGGTGATTTCGATGTCCTCACGATAGGTGATAGGAGATACGGATGTAATCTCGCCGCCCTTCTTGGTCTTCAGGACAATCTGACCCGGCTCGCATTTCTCAGCAGGAACCTGGATGGAAATCTTACTCTGCTTACCGCTTTGGAGAGTCTCGTATGCGGTGATAGGGGCAGCACCTGGAAGGTTGACAGACTCAATCTGGTCCAGATTGGTACCATAGAGATATAAGGTACCGCCACGGAGCACTGGGCATGGACCGAATGACTGGAGGGAGATGTCGTTGCCGTACTGATCGGTAGAGAGATCATCTCCGTCGCTGCACGCTGTCAGCGATAGCCCTACGAGGGCTACCACCAACATGGCGAATATTTTGCTTATCTTTTTCATATCAATTCAGATTATAAGTTTATTTGTTTGGAACCACACGGATGTTGTCAATCTTGATGATTGGGTTACAATCCACACCCATAGGCAATACGCTGGCATCGTTGTAAGCACCCTTGACAATAAAGATGTTGAAGGCACTGAAGTCGTTCACACCTGTATAGCTCAATCCCTTGTTGCCATCGTAGTCATAAACGAAGTCTGCCAATGGAATGGTTACGGTTACCCACTTACCTTCGGTGTTATATGTCTTGTCGTCTGTATTCTGCCATGCATGTAGAGGCACGTGCCAACTTACCCTGTTCGTGGAAGAAGGTGTTGTTTGCTCCTGCCAATACGTTGCCATAGATATCCTGTACACCTGCACCACCATTGGAAACCTGGCTTACGCTACCAAAGTAAATCTGCATAGGTGCAGCCGACCAACCGTTGTCCTTTGGTATGCACATCTCAAACTTCAGGCTCATGTTCTTCCAATCGCTGAAGTCTGCAAGATCCTGCATACGTGGACGGCTGGAGTAGGTCTCTGGGTCCTGCCAGCTTCCTGGCCAGTACTCGAACGAGAAGTTACTGTCGTTCCAGCCACCATCTGCGCCCATGGCTGTCTCACCGAGAACCATGTAGTTGCCAAAGAGTGATGTGCCATCAGAGGTAATGGTACGGTTGTGCCAACCATTGTTGCCCAATACATCTCTGCCTTCCTTCCAAGGAGTATCGAAGTCGAAGAGCATACCGCGGTTGTCCATATAGCGGAAGCCTGCCTTGGTTGTACCATTGATGGTGGTGATGGTGATAGCTCATGCTTAGGCATATCCTCAGGCATGTTGAAGCGGATGCTGTTCTGGCTGATCTTCAGGTCCTCGTAAGGAATGGTGTAGTTATCACCCACCTTGATAGTCAGATGACTGTTGTCGTAATCCAGGAAGTAGTCGCCCTTGATGGTTACTTCCTCGCCTGGAGCTGCCCACTCGTTGCTCATGCTGTTGATGGTTGGAGCTGGTACGATGGTCTTGAAATCGTATGCCACGGTGTCCTGCTTGCTGGTGATGAAGTAGATCTTATCACTTACCTCGTTAGGGATAGCCTTTGGCACGGTTACGATGATGGTGTTGTCCGTCATGTAACTGGTGTTCAGGACTGCAGACTGGTCGTTGAAGTTGATTTGGGTCACACTTCTCAGGTTTCTACCCACAATACAGATGGTATTGTTGAGAGATGCGGCAGTAAGGAGAGAGTCCTTGCTGGCAGCATCCACTGGTCGAACATAATCGATAGTAGGAGTTCCACCTGTCACTTCATACTTGTCTGCTCGTCCTCGCAAGAAGTGAATCCTGCGCCGGCTGCAACAAGTGCCATGCGAATAAAGCCCCATTTATATTCTTGATATTCATAATGAAATTCTCTTTATTGATTAATAACTATATGTATTACGTACATCCACATGGATTGGAGAAGCGTTGCTACCCAAATTAGGGTTCAAGGCTACATCCTCTGTTGGGAATGGCAATGTAAAGCTGCTGGCTGTTACATTAGGTGCTGGGGTATTCTCATCATACTCCATTTCTGAGTTGTCCCATGTGCCACTGCTGTAGTATGCCTTGTAAACTGCATCGCAGTTCCACATCTGGTTGCGGTGCTGTGCCTTCAACTCCTTGATGCAGCTGTCTACATCGTAGTATGCGCGGCGTACGTAATCGTACCAGCGGTCACCCTCACCTGCAAACTCCAGGCGGCGCTCCTTCCAGATGTCATTGAATGTAAGAGAGGTCTTTCTTACGAATCCCTGCCACTCGTATGCACGGCCACGAACCTTGTTGAAGCAATCCAGGGCAAGTGCATCGGTATTGTTACCCATCTGTACCTGTGCCTCTGCATAAATCAGATAAATGTCTGACAAACGGAGGAGTGGAGTAGGGAGAGCATTAGACATATGGTTTGGAGTGATGCCCAATTCTTCCTTGTGGTCATAGTTGTCACCATAGAGGTGCTTCACGTTGCTACCACCGCAAGGACCCTGGCACTGACCAGTTGCAGCTGCATTGTAACTCTTGTTATACCAGAAATCCAGGTAAGAGAATCCCTTCTTCAGACCGTCCTTCTGTGCATTGGCAGGAAGGTCGTGGTCTCTCCAGAAGTAAGAATATACATCGCCTGGCATCATGATGGTTGCCTTACGACGGTGGTCAGGATCTACACGGTTTGCTGGATCATCTTTAGGAGATACACCGAAGCTTCCATCAAATCGATAGATGGACCGCGCCAACCGCCCCAGCAGTCACCATTCTCATCGAAACCTTCTGGAGCCAAGTCGCTCTGGAGGGTGTTCTGAGAAGTCCACTGAGTACCTACTGTCCAGCGCCATGCAATCAGAATTTCGTCGCAGAACTGGTTAGAGCCACGGAAGATGTCCTCGTAGTGCTCCATCAGTCCTCTGCCTGAGTTCTCGATGACATCCTTGGCATATTCGGCTGCCTTCTTCAAATCGTCCTGATTCAAGGAGCCCGAAACACCAGCCTTGGTCAGATAAACCTTACTGAGCAGACCTTCTGCACAGTAGTAGTCGATGCGACCCGAAGTGCTCTTTTCCTTAGGAAGAAGCTCCATCGCCTTTTCCAGGGTCATGATGATATATTCATAAACATCAGCTTTCTCTACCTTGCTAACACTATTGTAGTCACCTTTACCAAGACTTTCTGAGTTGCTGTGGATGATAGGCACATCACCGAAGGTACGTACCAGATAAAAGTATGCCATCGCCTTCCAGGCAAAGGCACTCGCCCATGCACTGGTTTTTTACCTTTTCTGAGGTGTTGATGGCGTTCTTCAATGATTCGTAAACGGTACTGCAGTGACCAATCTCTGCCCAGAGTGAGTAAGACATGTTTACCAGGTCCTCATCGGTACCATTGGTACTGAAGTTCATGTAAGGGCTTGAGCCCCAATACATATTACCCGACATAACCTCACCAACCTTGATGAAACCACGCTGGAAATCATACCAAGGTGAGTTAGAGAGATAGTTTACGCCCGAGATGCAGGAAGCATCACCGTTGTAATAGTTCTCTGTGTTGTAATTGTCCTCTACAGGTTTGTCAAGGAAGTCTCCGCAAGAGGTCATTCCCATACCGAGGAGCATTACAAATGCTGTATATTTAATATTCTTAAATTTCATAACTGTTCGTTTTGGATATTAGAATGATAAGTTCAAACCAAATGTAACGGTGGTTGGAGAAGGGTAGCGACCGAAATCCAGACCATATACATTCGCACTCTGAGTAGAGAGACCTACCTCTGGGTCGTAACCGCTGTAACCGGTGATGGTGAAGAGGTTAGATGCTGTGAGAGTCAGTCGGAGATTGGTCAGACCAATCTTCTGGATGAGTTTCTGGTCGAATGTGTATCCCAGAGCCATGCTCTTCAAGCGGAGGTATGAACCATCCTCGATATAACGGTCGCTGAATGCGTCGTTATCGTTAGGGTCGTTGATGGATGCACGTGGGTACATCGAGTTTGGATTGTCAACGGTCAGATTAGAGATGTTGTCATACCAGTTACCAGTCTGGTTTCCATCCTTGGCTACGAGGTGAACTCGCTTGTTGACATCTTTCAACTGGTTGCTCCATGGAGAGTTCATGTGAGTCATCTTCATGTTCAGATAGTTGGCTACCTTGGCGCTACAGAACCGTTGATAAAGATATTCAGGTCGAAGTTCTTGTAGCGGAAGGTATTGTTCCATCCGAAGGTCCACTTTGGCAGTGGAGAACCGATGTTGGTCTTATCATTCTCGTCGATGATACCATCGCCGTTGATATCCTTGTACTTCAAGTCACTACATAGGTGGTGTTGCTGCGGCTGAACTTAGATGGGTCGTCAATCCATGCATAGTGCTTGGTGCCATCTGCATCTGTTGTTACAGAGATTGGGTTGTTCTTCTGCAGGGTCTGTACTGGAGAACTGATGATATCGTTGTAATCCTTATATACTCCCTCTACTACGTAACCGTAGAAGTTGTAGAGTGATTCGCCTGGTGCAGAACGGGAAACAACGTCGCTCCACTGTCCCTTACCGAGCAATGCGGTACTGCCGGAAAGACTCTTCAACTTGTTCTTGTTGATAGAGATGGTGACGTCTGAACTCCAGTCGAAGTCCTTGGTGACGATAGGGTGGGTGTTGAGGCAATCTCAAGACCGGTGTTCTCGATGTCGCCATAGTTTCCGTATGGTGCAGCGAGGGCTGAAGATGCATTACCGCTGGTACCCATGATGGAAGGCAGGTTGAGCTGCATCAGCATGTCCTTACTCATCTTCTTGTACCAGTCTACGGTCAGGTTCACACGACTGTTGAAGAAACCGAGGTCAAGACCTACGTTCCACTGCTCCTGAGTCTCCCACTTGATATCGAGATTCTTCAGGTTGGCTGGACGGAAGCTGGTACCCAGGGCTGTATCCATGGTGCTCATCGCAGAACCCCACTTGTAACCACCGATGTTGGAGTTACCTGTCTGACCCCAACCGATACGTAACTTACCATTGCTCAACCACTTGATGTTCTTCATGAACTTCTCGTTGGTGAAACGCCAACCCAAAGCCAATGAATGGAAACCTGCCCAACGGTTGTTTGGACCGAAGTTAGAGCTACCATCATAACGATAGGTATAGGTAGCGAGATAACGATCATCGTAGTTGTAGGTTTCACGGGTGAAGAAGGAAGCCATAGATGAACTTCCCCAACCTGAACCAATCTGTGGGTCGCCCTGGCCCAATGCTGGGTTGTGAACTACATCGTTAGGAAGATTGGTGTTGAATGCTGATACATAGTCATATTTTGATTCCCAGCACTCCTGTCCGAGCATAGCTGTGATACTATGTTTGCCGATAGTTGTAGAATATTGCAGATAGTTGTTCAATGACCAGAAGGTATTGCTGTTCTTCTGTAGACGGCTTTGGTTGCTCTGACGCTTCCAGGTTCCGAGGTCAATCATCGGATTATAGGTCTCACCTTTGGATGCACCGATATCGAAACCTAACTGGCTGTGCCAGGTCAAGCCCTTCATCAGGGTGATATCTGCAAAGACACTACCGTTTAAGCTCTGGCGGTCGAGCAGAATATCGTCTTCCATAGCCATGGCGATAGGGTTAGGATTGGTGAATCCTTCCTTAGATACGCTTGAGTAGCCGCCATCAATATTGTAAATCTGGATATCTGGAGGTGTAGTCAATGAGTAGTTGATCAAACCTTCTGCACCGTCTGCCAGCTTCAAGCTTTCTGCTGTCTTTGAATAAGTTGCGTTCAAGCCGAGCTTGAACCACTTCTTCAACTGTGCAGAGAGGTTCACACGCATAGAGTAGCGCTGGAATTCAGATCCGATGATGGTACCATCCTGGTCTGTCCAGTTGCCTGAAATATAGTAGTTTACCTTATCTGTACCACCCTCTGCGGCAATCTGGTGAGACTGCTGCCATGCTGTCTGGAAAATAGCATCCTGCCAGTTGGTACCGATACCGAGGATTGATGGATCGCTATATACTGGGTCTGGCTTGGAGATTTCGCCCTGGTTAGCCAGATCGTTGTAATATTCTGCAAACTCGCGCAAGTTCATGATATCCAGGCGCTTGCTCTGTCGGCTTGCAGCTACGCTACCGGTATAGGTAAACTTAGCTTCGCCTGCCTTACCCTTCTTAGTAGTAATCAAAACGACACCATTGGCACCCTGTGCACCATAAATGGCGGTAGCAGAAGCATCCTTCAATACTTCCATGCTGGACGATATCGCTAGGGTTGATCAAAGACAATGGAGATACTGCAGAGTGAGAACCATTACCGAGCTTGTCACCCAAGCCGAGTGATGAACCACTGTTGCTCTGGGAGTTGAAGATGACACCATCTACAACGTACAATGGTTCAGAATTGGCATTGATGGTAGCGATACCACGAACGCTAACGGCTACGGCAGAACCTGGCTGACCGGATGTCTGGACAGCGTTTACACCGGAAATCTTACCCTGGAATGCCTGGTCAACGTTGGTGATAGGAGTCTGCTTCAATGTCTTTTCATCCATGGAAGCAGAAGCACCAGCGAGGTCGCTCTTCTTCATGGTACCATAACCTACAACTACTACTTCTTGAAGACTGTTGTTGTCTTCGGTCAAAGTAATGTTGTACTTGTTCTGACCGCCCACCTTAAATGATTTGGTGATGTATCCTACGTAAGTTACCTCTACAGTCTGTCCGGCACCTACATTCAGTGTGTAGTTACCATCAAAGTCTGTCACTGCGGCATTTCTTGTGCCTTTCACTTTTACTGTTGCACCGATGATAGGACCCGTTGCATCGGATACGTTACCAGTAATCTTCTTGGTCTGTTGCACAGCCTGATTCGTTGTGATCTGGGCTGCGAAAGTTTGCTGAGGGGAGATGCCGAGAAGACTCAGGGCAGCTACACTAGCAAGCAACTTTTCTCTACTTTTAAAGTTCATACAATTTTTGTTAGTTGGTTAAAACAGTTTGGCTCTTTCACTTATACGATCGATACGGGAAAGAATCCAAATCGGATTATTGCTCTCTGATTATTCCTTCGTCATCTTTTTCTGATGAGAAGAAAAGGCTAGAGGCTAGCTCTAGGTTGCATTTACTTTTTCCATTGTTGTGATTATATTTATTTGTTTTTATATTGTTTATTCTAAACCTTTAGGCTATTTTGTAAATCTGCTGCAAAGATAGCTATTTTTTGCAAAATAGCTTGTACATATTTTGCTGATTACTAATACTTTTCTGCTTTAGTGAAAATAAAATGTAATTTTCGTCATATTTATTAAAGATTAAGTGTTAGCGTTACAATTTATTTACTTGATGGTTGATTTATATTGATTATTCTATTATTTATCTATTATATATAAGGTACGCGTACATTATTTATTATATGAATTGTCATAACCTTTTGTGCTTTGTTAATTGGTCTTTGGTTGCTTTCGGTCAATTCTTGAGTTAAATAGAGTGTGTGTTTTGTTGTTTTCTTTGCTTTTTCTGACTTGATGTGCGTCAATTCTTATTTCTGCTTTCAGATATTTTCGAATATTTTTCTGCCTTTGCAACAAAGTATGTTTATTCAGCAAAATAATACACGGATATATCGGAAATTATGCCTAACTTTGCAACCGTAAAACAGAATGTTTAACTAACAAGATTATCAACGACAATATGAATCATCGTATAGCAAATGTTTTTAGGTTAATAATTATAGGTGTTCTGATGAGTGTGCTGGGGACTTCTAGCCTCAGCGCACAAATCAGAGGAAACAACATCGTGGTAACGGTAACTCCTGACCATCAGGACTGGAATTACCGGGTAGGTGAGAAGGCTAACTTCACGGTGAATGTGAGAAAGAGCGGTACGCTACTCAATCAGGTGAAGGTAGATTACGAACCGGACCGGCAATGTTTCCGGAGGTGAAGAAAAGTACCACTCTCAAGGACGGAACCATGAAATGGTGCGGCAGTCTGAACAGACCGGGCTTCTACCGCCTCAAGGTTATCGCTCATGTTGATGGCAAGGATTACGAGGGACTTTGCACGGCAGGTTTCTCTCCAGAGAAAATCCAGCCTTTCGCACAGGAACCTAAGGATTTCGATGCTTTCTGGAAGAAGGCACTGGATGAGGCAAGACAGAATGACCTCAATCCTACCAAGGTGCTTCTGCCTGAGCGTTGTACCAAAGATAAGAATGTATATGAAATAAGTTATAACAACGACCGATGGGGCTCTAAGATGTATGGCATCCTGAGTGTACCGGTAAAAGAAGGTAAGTATCCGGCTTTGCTCCGTGTGCCTGGTGCGGGTGTACGCCTTATGCCGGCGATACTTATACGGCTCCTGCTGAGTGCATCGTACTGGAAATCGGTATTCACGGTGTTCCTGTTACCATGCAGCAGAAGATTTATGATGATCTTGCCAATGGCGAACTGAATGGTTACTGGGATACCAATCTCGAGAATCCTTATCGCAATGCTTACAGACGAGTAGTAACCGGTGCTGTCCGTGGTGTGGATTATATCGCTTCGCTCCCTGAATGGAACGGAAAGACTATCGGTGTAACAGGTTCATCACAGGGTGGATTCCTTTCCATCGCTGTGGCAGCTCTCGACAAGCGAATCACTTTCCTGGCTCCTGTTCATGATGCCATGTGTGATTATGAAGCTGAGATTCACGGAGTTGCAGGCGGTTGGCCTCACTACTTCTATAAGGAAGACAAGGCGCAGGGGGCTGCATGGAAAGAGCAGAAACTTACGGATTTGGAAAAAGCAAGACTCGAAGGTGCACGCTATTATGATGGCGTTAACTTCGCCCGTCGCATCACCGTTCCTGGCTGGTACAGTTTCGGTTATAATGATGAGGTGGTTCCGCCAACATCGTCTTACGGCCTTTATAATTCGGTAAAAGCGCCTAAGACCTTGAGTCTGTACCAGATGACCGGTCATTACTGGTATCAGGAGCAGTGGGATGAATGGCAGGCTTGGATAATTCAGCAATTAAAGAAATAGATATATGATAGGAAAAAGAATTTTGATTGGTGCTGCTTGCCTCATGGCGATGCAAGGAGCAATGGCACAGGTTGATGGCGTTACGGGCGCATCAGTCCAGACTGCCAATACTTCCTGCTGCAAGGGTAAAAAGCAATGTTGCAATACTCCGGCAGAGCAACTGAAGGTCAGACTGCAGAAATTACTGAACAAGGGAATCATGCTCGGTCATCAGGATGATCCGGTGTATGGTACTACTTGGAAATGGGATGAAGGAAAGAGCGATGTATTCCTCACTACAGGTGATTATCCTGCTGTGATGGGTTTCGATCTTGGAAAAATAGAGTTGGATAGCAAGGAAAACCTCGATGGCGTGTCTTTCGATCGTATGCGAAAAGAAATCATTGCCCAAAATGAGAGAGGAGGCATCGTTACTTTGAGTTGGCATCCTTGGAATCCGGTAACAGGCGAGAATGCCTGGGATCCGAAAGGTGATGCTGTAGCTGCTGTCCTGGATGGAGGCGCCCAGCAACAGAAGTTCGACGGATGGCTCAAGAAGGTTTCCGATTTCATCCTTTCTTTGAAGACAAACGATGGTAAACTGGTTCCTGTCATCTTCCGACCATGGCATGAAATGAATGGCGGATGGTTCTGGTGGGGAGCTAGCAGTTGCACACCTGCACAATATAACCAATTATACGTAAAAACCCTAAATATACTTACTAAAGCAGGGTGCAATAACATCGTTTGGGCTTGGTCACCAAATCTTGGCAGCGAGAAGACGGTAGAAAAATTCCTGGAGCGATTCCCGGGAGAAAAGTATGTGGATATGCTGGGTGTTGACGTCTACGAGTTCGACAACAGCGATGCCAACTATCAGCAGAACCTTGCTGCTACGCTCGATGTTCTGATGGAGGCAGCCAAGAAGGTTGGCAAGATTCCTGCCCTCACCGAAACGGGTTGCAGGGGTATCGCCAGCAAGAAGGATTGGTTTACCCAAACCCTTTGGCCTGTACTTCAGAAGTATCAGTTGAGTTATGTACTCTTCTGGCGTAATGCCTGGGATAAACCTCAGGAAGAGGCTTACCTCCCTGGAGTAGGCGATGGAGCCATCGTCGAGGACTTCAAGAAATTCAAGAAGGAAAAGAAAGTTCTCTTTGCCAAAGACATTGTAAAGGTTAAATAAATGTTGAATGTTGAATGTTAAATTGGCTTTAGTCCAATGTGCATTTTATACTCAACATTCAACATTCAACACTCAACATTAATATAAAATAAAATATGACTACATTTCAAGACAAAGTGAAAGCACTCCGCGCTCATCATGAGGAATTGCTGAGCCGTAAGAATGAACCCGTAGAGTGGGGAAATGGTATCTATGAAAAGTATAAGAACCCAATCCTTACAGCAGAACATACACCATTGGAGTGGCGTTACGACTTCGACGAGAAGAGTAATCCGTATCTCATGCAGCGCATCATGATGAATGCTACGCTCAATTCGGGTGCCATCAAGTGGAATGGTAAGTATCTCCTCGTTGTTCGTGTTGAGGGTGCTGACCGCAAGAGTTTCTTTGCCGTAGCAGAGAGTCCTAATGGTGTTGACAACTTCCGTTTCTGGGATGAGCCTATCACCATGCCGGAGGATGTTGTTCCTGCTACCAACATCTATGATATGCGACTCACAGCTCATGAGGATGGTTATATCTATGGCGTGTTCTGTGCAGAGCGTCATGATGATGATCAGCCTGGCGACCTCAGTGCTGCTACAGCTACAGCAGCCATCGCCCGTACCAAGGACCTGGTAAACTGGGAGCGTCTTCCTGATCTGAAGACCAAAAGCCAGCAGCGCAATGTGGTTCTCCATCCGGAGTTCGTTGATGGCAAGTATGCTTTCTATACCCGTCCACAGGATGGTTTCATCGATACAGGTTCAGGTGGTGGTATCGGTTGGGCTCTTGTTGATGATATCACTCATGCCGAAATCAAGGAAGAGAAGATTATTAATGCCCGTCACTATCATACCATCCAGGAGGTGAAGAACGGTGAGGGACCTCATCCTATCAAGACTGATAAGGGCTGGTTGCATCTGGCTCACGGTGTTCGTGGCTGTGCCAGCGGTCTCCGCTATGTGCTCTATATGTACATGACTTCTCTTGAGGATCCTACTAAGGTGATTGCTGAACCAGGTGGATATCTCCTCGTACCGGAAGGTCCTGAGTATATCGGTGATGTAATGAATGTAGTCTTTGCCAATGGTTGGATTGCAGATGAGGATGGCAAGGTATTCATCTACTATGCTTCTTCTGATACCCGCATGCATGTGGCAACTTCTACCATCGACCGATTGGTAGACTACTGCATGAACACACCAAAGGATGATTATCGCACTCAGTTCTCTGTAGAGAAGATCAAGGCTTTGGTAGCAAAAAATAAACAGACTTTAAGTAAATAAGTTTCAGGTATTAAGATTGTAGGGATTCGTACTCCTCATCCGTATTATCAGATATAGATGGGGAGCGAATCCCTTTTTTAGTAATTTATAAATTGTCAATTAAAAACAATGGCTCGTTTAAAAGAAAAAATAGCTTATGCATTGGGTGATGCCGCTGCGGGTGGTATTGTATGGAAGGTGATGTCTATCGCTTTTCCTCTGTTTTTTACAAATGTCTTCGGACTCTCGTTTGCGGATGCGGCAGTACTGATGCTCGTAGCCCGCATGTTCGATGTGGTTACTGACCCGCTGATGGGTACTCTTGCCGACCGTACCCAGAGCCGTTTCGGTACCTATCGTCCTTGGCTCATCTATGGTGCCATTCCTTTCGGATTGATATTCGCCCTCTTGCTCTATACTCCAGACTTCGGTCCTGTGGGCAAGCGAATCTATGCTTACGCCCTCTATCTGCTGATGATGGCGGTATATACCATGGTGAATGTGCCTTACGGCTCATTGCTCGGTGTGATGACCGAGGATGATGATGAGAAGAACCAGTTCTCTTCTTTCCGTATGGTGGGTGCTTATGCCATGGGATTCGTCACCCTGCTTTCTTTCCCTTATCTCCAGAAAATGGTAGGTGGAACAGCCGCACATCAGTATGCTGTCATTGGTGCTGTGCTAGGTATTATTGCAGCTGTGATGACATTGGCTTGCGGACTCCTGACCAAGGAACGTCTGAAGCCGAAGCGCGCTGAGAAGTTCTCTTTCCAGCAGTTTGCCGACCTCGTTCACAACAAGGCTTGGCTCTATATGACAGCCATCGCCGTGTGCACCAACTTCTTCAACGGATTCCGCTATGCCGTTGCTGGCTATATGTTCGATTACTGTCTGCATGGCAATGTAACCATCGAGGGACTGATTATTAACTATACCGTTTTCATGGCATTCGGTGAAGTAACCTGTATGATTTTCGGTGGTGTATCTCCTTGGTTCACCCGTCTGGTAGGCAGCAAGCGCATGGCATTCTTCTGGGCTGCAACACTCTGTCTGGTTCTCTCGGTTGTCTTCTTCTTCATCCCGATGAATCCGTCGTATATCTGGGGGATGATAGCCATCGTTATCCTTACCTCTATGGGTATCGGTATCTATTCGCCATTGATGTGGTCTATGTATGCCGATGTAGCCGACTACCATACCGAGCATTTCGGAACATCAGCTACAGGTCTTATCTTCTCTTCCGGTACGATGAGCCAGAAGTTTGGTACCGCCATTTCCGGTTCTCTCATCGCCCTCTTCTTGGGCTGGGCAGGTGCCAACATGATAACAGATAAGATGGGTAATACGATGATCGACCAGCCAGTGTCACCGACTCTGTGCTTACGATGGTATGGTCATTGTTCTCACTCTTCCCAGCCGTCATCGCCTTCCTGCTGATGGTGCTTGCCTGGAAGTTCCCTATCCGCAAATAATTGTTTTAACATAACTAATAATCACTATTAAAAAAGGAAAAATGGACAATCTTAAAGAAACGATGCGGGATGTTCTGGAGAACAACATCCTCAGCTATTGGCTAACGAAAGTGAAAGATGAAGAAAACGGTGGCTTTTACGGACGTATAGACGGTAACGACCAGGTACATCCTGTAGCCGAGAAGGGAGCAGTGATGAATGCCCGTATCCTCTGGGCGTTTTCTGCTGCCTATCGTGTCTTGAAGAAGCCGGAGTATCTTGAGGCTGCCACCCGTGCCAAGGATTATGTGCGCGATTATTTCCTCGACAGGAATATGGCGGCATCTACTGGAGTGTTGACTATCAGGGTAATCCGCTCGATACCAAGAAGCAGACTTACGCCATCGGCTTTGCCATCTATGGTTTCTCGGAGTATGCCCGTGCAACAGGTGACAAGGAGGCGTTGGATATCGCCATCTCCCTGTATCATGACATCGAGAAGCATGCCTTTGATGCCAAGAACAACGGATATATCGAGGCATTGACCCGTGAGTGGAATCCGATTGCAGACATGCGTCTCTCTGATAAGGATGAAAATGGTTCCCGTACGATGAATACCCATCTGCATATCATCGAGCCATATACCAATCTTTATCGTGTATGGAAGACTCCGGAACTGGAGAAGAGCATCCGCAATCTGCTCGATATTTTCACCGATAAACTTCTGAACAAGGAGACTTATCATCTCGACCTCTTCTTCAATGACGAGTGGGAGGGCAAGCGCAACATCGAGAGCTATGGTCATGATATTGAGGCGTCCTGGCTGCTCCACGAAACCGCGCTGGTTTTAGACGATAAGATATTGCTGCATAAGATAGAGCGCATCATCCGTCGTATAGCCGATGCTGCAGATGAAGGCTTACGTCCGGATGGCAGTATGGTTTATGAGCATTGGAAAGATGGAGATAAGTATGATCTCCAGCGCCAGTGGTGGGTGCAGTGCGAGAACATCATCGGACATATCGACCTCTATCAGTATTTCCGTACCGAAGAGAATCTTCTGGTTGCCATCTCTTGCTGGAACTATGTAGCCAAGCATCTGCTGGATAACAAGAACGGTGAGTGGCACTGGGCTATCCTGGAAGATGGTACGGTGAACAAGGAGGATGATAAGGCGGGTTTCTGGAAATGTCCTTATCACAACTCCCGTATGTGTCTCGAACTCATCGAACGCGACTATTAACATACAGATTCCCTGCAAGGCAGGAATAGAATACAAAAATCCAAGCAAATCATATATTTGCTTGGATTTTTTTGTTTATCCCGATTTTTTATTGTACTTTTGCAGCCAATGCGGCGCCAGCCCCATTATTCATTATTAAATTGTAAATTATTCGTATTAATAAATGTATATAGCAATAGCAGGAAATATCGGTAGTGGCAAGACAACCCTCACCAAGATGCTTTCTAAACATTATGGATGGAAACAGTACTTGGAGCCCGTGGCTGAAAACCCCTATATCGATGACTATTACAAGGATATCTCGCGATGGGCTCTCAATATGGAGGTGTTCTATCTGAAGCAGCGATTCAAGAATCTGCTGGAAATCCAACACAGTAAAGAGACGGTTATCCAGGACCGCACCATCTTTGAGGGTGTTTATGTCTTTGCGGCCAACAACCGGAAGATGGGCAACATGGACCAGCGCGACTACGAGACTTATATGGAGCTCTTCGAGTCTATGATGGAAGTGGTGGAGATGCCTGAACTGATGATATATCTCCGTTCTTCAGTTCCTCACCTCGTGAAGAATATCCAGAAGCGCGGTCGTGATTATGAGCAGAAGATGCCTTTGGATTATCTGGAAGGTATCAACAATCTTTACGAAGATTTCATCATGAACAAGTATAAGGGCAAGGTGCTTATCGTAGAAGTTGATAATCTCGATTTCGAGCACAATCCCAAGCAGTTTGGTGAAATCGTAGATAAGATAGATGCCAAGCTCTTCGGGCTGTTCTCTTAAAGGTAAAAAAGTAAAAAGGTAAAAAAATGCATATAGCAATAGCAGGAAATATAGGTAGCGGCAAGACAACATTAACCAAGATGCTTGCCAAGAGATATGGCTGGAAAGCTAATTTCGAGCCGGTAGATAATAATCCATATCTGGCTGATTATTACAAGGATATGGAACGTTGGTCGTTTAATCTTCAGATTTACTTCCTGAACAAGCGATTCCATGATGTTGTGGAGATTTCCCGTTCAGAGCAGACCATCGTACAGGATAGAACATCTTCGAGGATGCGCGTATCTTTGCGCCTAATCTTCATGATATCGGTATGATGAGCGACAGGGATTTCAAGAACTATACCGATCTCTTTGATCTGATGATCAGTCTGGTGAAACTCCCTGACCTGATGATATATATCAAGAGCAGCATTCCTACGCTCGTGAAGCATATCGAGAAGCGTGGCCGCGATTTCGAGAAGAGCATCCGCATCGATTATCTCCAGGGCTTGAACAAGCGTTATGAGGATTGGATCAAGGATTATAAAGGTCGCCTCATCATCATCGATGGTGATAATCTGGAGTTCGGAGAGAATCCGGAAGACTTCCGAAAGGTTACTGACCTGATAGATGCTGAACTCTTCGGCCTGTTTGCTGAAAAAGAGGTTTAAAAGTAAAAAGTAAAAGGGTAAAAAGGTAAAAAGAACCTTAACCCCTTTCGCCCCCCCCGTTCTTAGCGATTCCATCGCTAGTCCCCCAAGTCCTTATCATAAAGGTAAAAAGCGCAACCCCGCTAGGCGTCAAAGGAGGAACGCCTGGCGTGGTTGCGTTTTATGGTTGTACAACTAAAGGGTTATGGTTGTACAACTAAAGGGTTATGGTTGTACGACTATAAGGGTTGTAGTTGTACGATTAAAAGGTGTTGTCACTAGGCTCGGCAGAGCTGCTGACTAGGCTCAGTAGGTCTGCTGAGCTTAGTGGCAACCTTCGAGAAGCAGTCTCCTTCAACTCGAGAAGCAGTCTCCTAAAACTAAAAGAGACATCTCTTTGAACCCAAAGAAACGTCTCCTTTCGCTTATTCAATCATATCCTTAGAACCTGGTTCGTGGCTGCAAAGATACATATTTTCCCTGTTATAATCTCTTAAACCTTGGAAAATATTCAATAGCTGCATTCTTTTTAACTTATTTTGGGGCAAAAAAATCCTACTATTCTGTTCCTTTTTGCTACAAAATACGCTCGTTTTCTCTGTTTCCGAACCTTCGTTAATACTGTCTGTTAACTGATTAAATCAGGCAGTTTTTTGTATTTTTTCACTTTGAACGCAAATTAAACCATAAAAAAAAGTGCTCTTTCAGAAAAAAGTGTTACCTTTGCAACCGCTTAGAAGCATTTATATAAAATAACGTTATAACAAATTTATGAACTTTACACTATTTATCACCGTTTTGCTGACGGCTGTAACCTTGGTGGTGGCTGCTTATGTCATCGCGAAGTTGATCGGTCCTCGTTCATACAATCCGGTAAAGGGTGAACCTTTTGAGTGCGGTATTCCGACTCGTGGCAGCTCATGGTTGCCATCACACATCGGCTACTACCTCTTCGCCATCCTTTTCCTGATGTTTGACATCGAGACAGTATTGCTTTATCCATGGGCAGTCGTAGTTAAGCAGTTTGGACCTATGGCTCTCGTGAGCATCGGGTTCTTCCTGTTGGTATTGGTATTTGGCCTTGCTTACGCTTGGCGGAAAGGAGCATTGGAATGGAAGTAAACAAAAGAGCCTCTATCAAGAGTATTCCTTACGACGAGTTTAAGGACAATGATACCCTCGAAAAGATTGCGCAGGAGCTCAATGAGGGTGGTGCTAACGTGGTAATCGGTTCGCTCGATGCTGCCATTAACTGGGGACGCAGTAACTCACTCTGGTCTTTGACCTTCGGTACCTCTTGCTGTGGTATCGAGTTTATGGCTGTAGGTTGTGCGCGTTACGACTTCTCACGTTTCGGTTTCGAGGTAACCCGTAACTCTCCACGTCAGGCTGACTTGATTATGTGTGCCGGTACTATTACCAATAAGATGGCACCTGTTTTCAAACGTTTGTACGATGAAATGGCTGAGCCTAAGTATGTGGTAGCTGTAGGTGGATGCGCCATCTCTGGTGGTCCGTTCAAGAAGAGCTACAATGTGGTTCGTGGTATCAGCGAGTTGGTTCCTGTGGATGTTTATATCCCTGGTTGTCCTCCACGCCCTGAGGCTATCCTTTACGGTATGATGCAGTTGCAGCGTAAGGTAAAGGTTGAGAAATTCTTCGGTGGTGCCAACCACAAGATGACTCAGGATGAGAAGGAACTCTCTATGAGCAAGGGTGGTCTTCGCGGCTTGAGCAACGAGAACCTCTCTGACAGCGAGAAGCTCGGACACAAGGAGCCTATCATCGTAACTGAAGTACCTGAGGATTTCGACCCTCAGAAAGGTCTAACTGATTAATATAATAAGGTATAAGAACATGAAACTGAATAATATTGAATTGAGTTTTGATAATTTCGCCTCAGAAATGGCGAAGTTGAAGAACGAGAAGCATTTCGACTACCTTGTTACCATCATCGGTGAAGACTTCGGTGAGGAAGGTCTCGGATGTATCTATATTCTCGAGAATACTCAGACCAACGAGCGCTGCTCGGTAAAGACCATCGCCAAGAAGGTAGATGGCAGTGATGTGATTCCTACAGTTATCAATCTCTGGAAGGTAGCTGACCTCCTGGAGCGTGAGGTATTCGATTTTGTCGGCATCAAGTTCCTGGGTCACCCAGATATGCGCCGTCTTTTCCTCCGCACCGATTTCCAGGGCTATCCATTGCGCAAGGACTTCGATATGAGTCCTGAGGCAAACAAGTTCCCTTGTACTGATGAGCCAGAGGATGACTTCACCATGGAGTATTCCTTGAGCGAAGATGGCCATCTCGTTGTTACAGAGAAGCGTCGCTTTGATGAGAACGACTATGTTGTCAACATTGGTCCTAACCACCCATCTACCCATGGTGTGCTCAGATTGCAGACTGTTATTGATGGTGAGACCGTGAAGCGCATCTATCCACACCTCGGTTATATTCACCGTGGTATCGAGAAGATGTGGGAGAACATGACCTATCCTCAGACCTTGGCATTGACCGACCGTCTGAACTATCTTTCTGCGATGATGCACCGCCACGCTCTGGTTGGTGTTATCGAGGAGGCTATGGGTATCGAACTCTCAGACCGCATCCGCTACATCCGCACCATTATGGATGAGTTGCAGCGTATCGACTCACACTTGCTCTATCTCGGCTGTACCGCACAGGACTTGGGTGCCTTGACCGCATTCCTCTACTGCATGCGCGACCGTGAGCACGTATTGAACGTTATGGAGGAAACCACTGGTGGCCGTCTGATTCAGAACTACTACCGTATCGGTGGCCTTCAGGCAGATATCGACCCTAACTTCGTTCAGAACGTGAAGACCCTCTGCAAGTATCTCCGTCCGATGATTCAGGAGTACCTTGACGTATTCGGTGACAACGTGATTACTCACAATCGTCTCGAAGGCGTAGGCCCTATGAACCTTGAGGATTGTATCAACTATGCCGTAACCGGTCCTGCTGGTCGTGCATCAGGTTGGAAGAACGATACCCGCAAGCGTCATCCATACGATATGTACGACAAGGTGGAGTGGAAGGAAATCACCCTTACCGGTTGCGATTCAATGGATCGTTACTATGTACATATCCAGGAGTTGTATCAGAGCTTGGACATCATCGAGCAGTTGATTGACAACATTCCAGAGGGTGAGTACTACATCAAGCAGAAGCCAATTATCAAGGTTCCGGAGGGACAGTGGTACTTCTCTGTTGAGGGTGCCAGCGGCGAGTTTGGTGTATATCTCGACTCAAAGGGTGACAAGAGTCCATACCGTATGAAGATGCGTCCGATGGGTCTTTCACTCACAGGAGCCTTGGATCCAATGCTCCGTGGTCAGAAGATCGCCGACCTCATCACTACAGGTGCAGCAATCGATTTCGTAATCCCTGATATTGATAGATAATTATGTTTGATTTTAGTATAGTAACAACATTCATCGACAATCTGCTTCGCCAGACCTTGGGTCTGGGCGACTTCCTGTCGATTCTGATTGAGTGCGTGCTCGTGGGTATCTGTATTTTGACAGCATACGCCCTCATCGCTATCGTACTTATCTTCATGGAGCGTAAGGTGTGTGCCTACTTCCAGTGCCGTCTCGGCCTATGCGTGTAGGTCCTTGGGGTATCTTCCAGGTATTCGCCGACGTGCTCAAGATGTTGATCAAGGAGATCTTCGCTGTAGATAGAGCCGATAAGCTGCTCTACTACATGGCACCATTCCTCGTGATCATAGCCTCTGTAGGTACTTTCTCATTCCTTCCATGGAACAAGGGAGCTCATATTCTTGACTTCAACGTAGGTGTATTCCTCATCACAGCCGTAAGTTCTATCGGTGTGCTGGGTGTGTTCCTCGCTGGTTGGGCATCTAACAACAAATACTCTGTGGTATCTGCCATGCGTGGTGCCGTACAGATGGTTTCTTACGAGATGTCTCTCGGTCTCTGTCTGATTTCTGCAGTTGTTCTTACCGGTACCATGCAGGTAAGCGGTATTGTAGAGGCTCAGACTGGCGCTTGGAACTGGTTGATTATCAAGGGGCATGTGCCAGCTATTCTGGCTTTCCTCGTATTCCTCGTAGCAGGTAATGCTGAGGCTAACCGTGGTCCTTTCGACTTGGCTGAGGCTGAGAGTGAGTTGACCGCAGGTTACCACACAGAGTATTCAGGTATGGGCTTCGGTTTCTACTACCTGGCAGAGTACCTCAACCTCTTCGTGATTTCTGGTATCGCTTCTACCGTATTCCTCGGTGGTTGGGCGCCATTGAACATCGGTATCGAGGGCTTCGACAATCTGATGAACTCATCCCAGGTTTCATCTGGTTCTTCGGTAAGACCTTTGCCGTGGTATGGCTCCTGATGTGGGTACGTTGGACATTCCCACGTCTGCGTATCGACCAGATTCTGAAGTTGGAGTGGAAGTATCTGATGCCATTGTCACTGGTCATCCTGATCTTGATGACAGTATGCGTAGCATTCGGATTCCACGGATAATCTTTAATACACATTATTATAATAATAAGAAAGTATGTCTAACAATTCATATTTCGGCGGTATTGCAGCGGGTTTGAAGACCCTCGCTATCGGTATGAAGACTACCATGAAGGAGTACTTCACACCAAAGAGCACAGAGCAGTATCCTGAGAACCGCAAGACTACACTCCACGTATCTCCACGTTTCCGTGGTCGCCTGGTCTTCGTTCGTGATGAGAACGAGGCTTACAAGTGTGTGGGTTGTACATTGTGTGAGAAGTCATGCCCTAACGATACCATCAAGATTGTAACCGAGATGGTGGAGGATCCAGAGACAGGCAAGAAGAAGCGCAAGCTGGTAGATTACCAGTACGACTTGGGCGACTGCATGTTCTGCGAGCTCTGTGTGAACGCATGTAACTTCGGTGCAATCAAGTTTGTCAACGATTTCGAGAATGCAGTCTTCGACCGCAACAAGTTGGTGATGCACCTTGACAAGGAGGTTTATAAGGGCGGTAGCTTCCAAACCTCATCGAGGGTGGTGCCCCATTGGAAATCGGTAAGTTTAACACCAAGACTAAGTAAGGAGGACTTTAGACAATGATAACAGCAAATTTATTTATGTTCGTCATCTTGGCAGTAGTCATCCTTGGCTCAGCCATCATGTGCGTGTTCACCAAGCGCATCATGCGTGCGGCAACCTTCCTGTTGTTCGTACTCTTCGGTGTAGCAGGCATGTTCTTCCTGCTCGACTATACTTATCTGGGTGCAGCTCAGATTTCTGTATATGCCGGTGGTATCACCATGCTTTATGTCTTCGCTATCCAGTTGGTATCAAAGCGTACTCTCCAGGGTCTTTTGGAGCATGTCAAGGGTAGCAAGATTGTAGGTCGCGCACTCGTCTGCCTCGTTGGTTTCGTAACCTTGGCAGTCGTCGTGTTGAAGAATCACTTTATTGATATGGCTGCAACCGTAGCCGACACCGAGGTGCCAATGGACCAGGTAGGTTCTGCACTGGTAGGTGCTGACAAGTATGGCTATGTATTGCCATTCGAGTTTATCTCTGTATTCCTGTTGGCATGTATCATCGGTGGTATCTTAATCGCAAGAAAGGAGGATAAGAAATGATTCCAGTACAATATTTCTTCGTGCTTTCAGCACTCTTGTTCTTCATCGGAGTCTATGGCTTCTGTACACGCCGTAACCTCGTTGCCATGCTCATCTCCATCGAGCTTGTATTGAATGCAGCCGACCTGAACTTCGCTGTGTTCAACCGCATCCTCTTCCCAGGACAGTTGGAAGGTTTCTTCTTCACATTGTTCTCTATCGGAGTAGCAGCAGCCGAGACAGCCGTAGCGCTCGCTATTATTATCAACGTTTACCGCAACTATCACAGTGACCAGGTGAACAGTATTGAAAACATGAAATTCTAAAAGACAATGGAATACAATTATGCATTTTTGATACTTCTTCTGCCATTCCTGAGCTTCCTGGTTCTGGGACTTGTGGGTATGAAGATGAAAAGACCGGTAGCAGCACTCATCGGTACCGTATTGATGGGCTGTGTATTCGCGATGTCTGTCTATACAGCATACGAGTACTTCTTTGCAGTGGGTCGTGATGCCTCAACAGGTATGTACCCAACTGTTACCGTATTTAATTTCACATGGTTGAAGTTTACTGAGTTGCTCACCTTCAACATCGGTTTCCGTCTGAGCCCAATCTCCGTATTGATGCTCATCGTGATTACCACCGTCAGCTTCATGGTTCACATCTACAGCTTCGGCTATATGGCAGAGCGCGATGAGAACTACAAGGTTGAGGAATACGAGAAGGGTATGCAGCGTTTCTACGCTTACCTGAGCCTCTTCACCATGTCAATGTTGGGCCTGGTAGTAGCTACCAACATCTTCCAGATGTATCTGTTCTGGGAGTTGGTGGGTGTTTGCTCATACCTGCTCATCGGTTTCTACTATCCAAAGCATGCTGCAGTACATGCCAGCAAGAAGGCGTTCATCGTAACCCGTTTCGCTGACCTCTTCTTCCTCATCGGTATCCTGTTCTACAGCTTCTATGTAGGAACCTTCAACTATGACTTGAATGCTCAGCCAGAGCTCAACTCTGCTTTGGCAGGTGCAGCTTGGGTAATGCCAACAGCTTTGTTCCTCATGTTCATCGGTGGTGCCGGTAAGAGTGCGATGTTCCCATTGCACATTTGGTTGCCAGATGCGATGGAGGGTCCAACACCTGTTTCTGCGTTGATCCACGCCGCTACCATGGTTGTAGCAGGTGTTTATCAGGTAGCCAGCCTCTTCCCAATCTGGGTACAGTATGCTCCTGAGGCTTTGCACTATGTAGCTTACATTGCAGCCTTCACCGCATTCTATGCAGCAGCTGTAGCTTGCTGCCAGCGTGATATCAAGCGTGGTCTGGCTTTCTCTACTATCTCTCAGATTGCCTACATGCTCGTAGCTCTCGGCGTTTGCTTCGCTGTAGATAACCACCATGGTGGTTTGGGTTACATGGCTGGTATCTTCCACCTGTTTACCCACGCTATGTTCAAGGCGTTGCTCTTCCTCTGCTCTGGTGCCATCATCGTCATCATCGGCAGCAACTTCAAGGATTACATGGGCGGTCTGCACAAGTATATGCCTATTACCAACATCTGCTTCCTCATCGGTTGCTTGGCGATTGCAGGTATTCCTCCATTCGCAGGTTTCTGGTCAAAGGATGAGATTATCTCAGCTTGCTTCCAGTTCTCTCCATTTATGGGCTGGTTCATGACAGTGGTTGCCGGTATGACTGCATTCTACATGTTCCGTCTCTACTATGTAATCTTCTGGGGACAGAGCTACTATGAGCTTGATCCTGAGAACCGTCGCAAGCCACAGGAGGTTCCTTTCGTGATGTGGGGTCCATTGGTATTCCTCGCCATTATCTCTTGCCTCTGTGGTTTGATTCCATTCGGTCACTTCGTTTCTGCTACAGGTCAGAGCTACGATATCCATATCGACATGAGTGTGGCAACAACCTCTGTTATCGTTGCTATCATCGGTATCGGTCTGGCTACTTACATGTATGCTCCTAAGAAGACTCCATTGGCAGACGCTTTGGCTAAGAAGATGCCTAAGTTGCACAAGGCAGCGTTGAACCGTTTCTATATCGACGATGCTTGGCAGTTCTTCACCCACAAGATTGTCTTCGGTTGCTTCTCAAAGCCAATCGCATGGTTCGACCGTCGTGTTATCGATGGTACCTTCAACTTCATGGCTTGGGGTACACAGGAGGCAGGTGAAACTATCCGCCCATGGCAGAGTGGTGATGTTCGCAGCTATGCTATCTGGTTCCTCACCGGTACCGTGGCATTGACATTGTGCCTGCTCGCACTTCTTTAATGAAAGTCTCACAATTAAGTAAATAGAAAAGAAATGAATTTAAGTATATTCGTCATAGTACCACTCCTGATGTTGCTCGGCCTCTGGTTGGCACGCAACGACAAGCAGGTTCGTGGTGTGATGGTAGCAGGTGCCAGCGTATTGCTCGGTCTCTCCATCTATTTGGTGTTTGCATTTCTCGAAGCTCGTGAGACAATGCCAGCCGACCAAGCTCCGATGCTCTTCACCTACTGTGTGCCTTGGTTTGAACCATTGCACATCAACTATTCACTCGGTGTGGATGGTATTTCAGTGGTGATGATTCTCCTGACTTCTATCATCGTGTTCACCGGTACATTTGCTTCCTGGCAGATGGAACCAATGAAGAAGGAATACTTCCTCTGGTTCACGCTCCTGAGCATCGGTGTATATGGCTTCTTCATCTCTATCGACATGTTTACCATGTTCATGTTCTATGAGGTTGCGCTGATTCCTATGTACCTCCTCATCGGTGTATGGGGTAGTGGTGCAAAGGAGTATTCAGCCATGAAGTTGACTTTGATGTTGATGGGTGGTTCAGCCTTTTGGTTATCGGTATCCTGGGAATCTACTTCTACAGTGGTGCTCAGACCTTCGAAATCCTCGATATCGCTCACCATACTAATGGTGCTCATGCGATTCCAGAGAGCGTGCAGAACGTGTTCTTCCCATTGCTCTTCATCGGTTTCGGTATCCTCGGTGCGCTGTTCCCATTCCACACATGGTCTCCTGATGGTCACGCCAGTGCGCCAACAGCCGTATCTATGTTGCACGCCGGTGTATTGATGAAGCTTGGTGGTTACGGTTGCTTCCGTATCGCCATGTTCCTCTTGCCAGCTGCTACTCACGGATTCTGGATCAAGGTGTTCCTCGTACTGACTACTATCTCTATCGTATATGGTGCTTTGTCAGCATGTGTACAGACCGACTTGAAGTACATCAACGCTTACTCATCAGTTTCTCACTGTGGTATGGTGCTCTTCGCTCTCTGTATGATGACCGAGACTGCTGCTACTGGTGCAATCCTCCAGATGTTGTCTCACGGTTTGATGACCGCCCTCTTCTTCGCCGTTATCGGTATGATTTATCATCAGGCTGGTACACGTGACGTACGTTATCTGGGTGGTTTGATGAAGATTATTCCATTCCTCTCTGTAGGTTATGCAGTAGCTGGTTTGGCTAACCTCGGTTTGCCAGGTTTCTCAGGTTTCGTAGCCGAGATGACCATCTTCGTGGGTTCTTTCCAAAATGCAGATACATTCCATCGCGTATGTACCATCATCGCATGTACCTCAATCGTTGTAACAGCGGTTTACATCTTGCGTTGTGTAGGTAAGATCCTTTATCAGAAGGTTCCTAATCCAAAGTTGGAGAAGCTTCACGATGCTACCTGGGACGAGCGTATCGCTGTAGCAGGTCTTATCGCCTGCGTTGCAGGTCTCGGTATGTTCCCACTCTGGGCAGAGGAGATTATCATGGACGCTGTCGGTCCTATCTTTAGTGTAATCATGTAATAAATATCAGAAGAAATGAATTACAGTCAATTTTTAAATATGATTCCAGAAGCTACCCTGATGGTAGTTCTGTTGATCACTTTCATTGCTGACTTCTGCAGTTCCAAGAGCGCAGACCGTAAGTGGTTCAATCCTCTGGTATGTCTCTTGATGGTGGCTCACATTGCCATCAATATCTTCCCAACAGAAGCCACAGAGGCATTTGGTGGCATGTACACAACAGGTCCTGCTGCCGGTGTTTTGAAGACTATCCTGGCACTGGGTACCCTCATCGTAATGGTACAGGCTAAGGAGTGGTTGAGCCGCAAGGACACAGCCTTCAAGGAGGGTGAGTTCTATATGCTGATTATCTCTACCTTGCTCGGTATGAACATGATGGTTAGTGCCAACCACTTCCTCCTGTTCTTCCTCGGTCTCGAAATGGCATCTGTGCCAATGGCTTGCTTGGTAGCATTCGATAAGTACCGTCACAATTCTGCTGAGGCAGGAGCTAAGTTCATCCTTACTGCTACTTTCTCAAGTGGCGTGATGATCTACGGTATCTCTCTGCTCTATGCTGCTTGTGGTACTTTGTACTTCGATGATATCGCAAAGGTTATCTCTGCATCACCATTGACCATCGCCGGTATGGTATTCTTCTTCAGTGGTCTCGGTTTCAAGATTTCCTTGGTTCCTTTCCACTTCTGGACAGCCGATTCATACCAGGGTGCACCAACTACTGTTACAGGTTATCTGTCAGTAGTATCTAAGGGTGCTGCAGCGTTTACTCTCTGCGCTATCCTCATGAAGGTGTTCCAGCCAATGGTAGAGTACTGGACCGTGTTGCTTTACATCGTGATTGTACTTTCTATCACTATCGCCAACCTGTTTGCCATCCGTCAGAGCGACCTGAAGCGTTTCATGCATTCTCTTCTATCTCTCAGGCAGGTTACATCATGTTGGCTGTGGTAGGTAACTCAGCGATGAGCGTGAGCGCCCTGACTTATTATGTATTGATTTACGTAGTAGCCAACCTGAGCGTCTTCACCATCATCTCATCTATTGAGGAGCACAACAACGGTACAGTTCAGATGGACAGCTACAATGGTTTGTACAAGACTAACCCACGCCTGGCATTCCTGATGACCTTGGCATTGTTCTCATTGGGTGGTATTCCTCCATTCGCCGGTATGTTCTCGAAGTTCTTCGTGTTCATGGCAGCAGTTGGTACACACGACATCCACACCACATTGGGAGCCTGGGCATACGGCGTAGTATTCATCGCGTTGGTAAACACAGTTATCAGCTTGTACTACTATCTGCTCATCGTGAAGGCTATGTTTATCAAGCACAGCGATAATCCGCTTTCTACTTTCCAGAGCGCATGCTCAACCAAGTTGGCGCTTGCAATCTGCACCGTAGGTATCGTAGCATTCGGTATTTGCTCATTCGTCTTCGACTGGATTTCAGTTGCAGCGAATGCGTAAATCATCAATAATTTATAAAAATCCCAGCAATCGGTAAAAGATTGCTGGGATTTTTTTGGTATTGTCTGAATTTTGCAGTAATTTTGCACCCCGAAAGAGGCATGGTGCCTCAAGTAATCAATAATAAATATTAATTAATCAATCAATATAAAAAGGATGGATAAGTTACCAATGAATGATGTTCCGATGCTCGTAAGCGCCATCAACTTCCTGCTTCGTGACCACGAGTTTGAAACACTCGATGAGATTTGTAATCACTTCAATGTGAACCGTGCGGCATTAGAAGCCAAAATGGCTACCCAAGGATTTGAGTGGTCAGAGCAGCAGAAGAAATTCTGGTAAAGAGCACGCTTTCAACTATAAAGAGTGCCCTGTAAACTATAAATTATAAACTGTCAACTATTAGTAGTAAATTATAAATTAATTATGACTCCTCCTCGACCCTTGTGGAAGTCTGTACAAGACTATGTTTTGATTGCGATAGGTATGATATCCTACGCTATTGGATGGAACGTGTTCCTCTTGCCAACCAATGTAACAGCAAGCGGACTTCCTGGTATCTCCAGTATTATCTATTGGGCCACCGGTTGCCTGTGCAAATTCCGTATTTTATCGTCAACGCCACCTTATTAATATGTGCGTTCAAGATTTTGGGAGCAAAGTTCTGTGTCAAGACTGTTTATGCCGTTATAGTGGTAACCATCCTGACCTCATTCTTCTCCAGCCGTTTAGGTGATTTTCATCTTTTGGAAAACCAACCTTTATGGGCTGCTTTCCTGGGTGCCGTTTTCTGTGGCTGCGGAATCGGACTCGGTTTCTCGGTTGGTGGAAGTACGGGTGGTACGGATATCATCGCAGCCATCGTCAACAAGTATCGCGACATTTCTCTAGGTAGAGTGATTATGATATGCGACATCTTCATCATCAGTTCCAGCTATCTGGTGGTACACGATTGGGAGAAGGTGTTATATGGTTATGTAGTTCTTTGCGTTCAGGCATTCTGCATCGACCAGGTGGTAAACAGCAGAAGACGAAGCGTACAGTTCTTTATCATTTCACAGAAGTATGAGGAGATAGGCAAGCGCATCAATGTAGATGCTGATAGGGGAGTAACGGTGGTGAATGCCAGCGGTTTTTATTCCGGTCAGGATGTGAAGATGCTTTTCGTGTTAGCCAAGCAGCGTCAGGCTCCTGCTATCTTCCGTCTTATCAGCGAGATTGATCCCCATGCCTTTGTCAGTCAGAGTGCCGTTATCGGTGTGTATGGTGAAGGTTTTGACAAGATTAAATATAAAAGCAAAAAAGAGCACGGAGTTTAATATTCCGTGCTTTTTTGTGCATCAGGAAAAGTCAGGTGATGGTACATGCCAGTAATCCGAAAAAGTGAGGGTGTGTCATAAGTCTGAATAATAGTTGGCGCATAACAGTTGACCACCGCATGCACAACAGCTGTTGTGCATGCGCATATCAGCTGTTATGCAAGCGCACAACAGCTGTTGTGCGGCCGAAGATACTGACTGTCTCAACAACATATCCTATCTCTCCCAACAACATATCCTATCTCATCCAACAACAAGAAGAGGGTGAACCATAAACTTATGACACACCCTCACTTTACCAAAAGAGCATGTCTGGGTTCGGTAAGTCCAGTGGAAGGGTAGTGACTACAAATATAGTACGATTCTTTTTCTTGTGTCTATAAAATTAGGAACAAATAATAAGGTGTGTCTACTATTTCTGTTTTATGAAATTGATAGTGTCTACCTTTCTAGTTTATAAAGTGAAAAAGTGTCTACTGAAATCAGGAAAAGTCAATCTGTTTCTTTGCAGCCTTGTTGCTGAAATAAAATTAATCTGCGTTTTATTAGAATAAAGATGCTTTAGTTTCAAAAATAATCCGTATCTTTGCAGTCGTATTCTTCCCGATAGTAGTTCTTGAATGCTTAATCTGGTAGAATGAAATTTAGAAAGAGCGGACATTTGGGATGCTCATAATTTAATAATGGAGGATTGGATATGAATAAATTAACAAGAGAAGAGGCGCTTAGACGTTGAAAATCCTTTACAAGGATTGGGCCTTTGATGTTTGTGAAAATGAATGGGTAGCAGTCGTCATATTTTATATTGAAATAAAAATTCCCCAACCCTCTTGAGAAAGTAGGTTGGGGGTATTTGTTATGGTATCCTGCATAAAAGAAAAAGGGGGTGTAATTTAAACTGTGTCAAGGCTTGTTCTTAACTTTCATTCCCACTCCCTGCTGGGGGCATGCCCCCAGCAGGGAAGCCTTTTCGGCTGCAAAGTTACATAATTTTAAATCTATCTCCAA
>ENA-OQBJ01000242-OQBJ01000242.1-human-gut-metagenome-genome-assembly--contig:-NODE-242-length-29790-cov-8.455551_pt1 | contig 29790 bp, 35 predicted proteins | sample MGYA00242743_ERZ504545 | MGnify/ENA primary metagenome ERZ504545 (study PRJEB26092, sample SAMD00036252) | human gut metagenome | host: Homo sapiens | study: EMG produced TPA metagenomics assembly of...
GTTGATATTGACCGCAATAAACCTTTTGCGATTGTCTTGCCTATAAATGCGGGTAATATTACTTTTTATGATGTAAATAGAAATACTGTGGAATATTGGAATAATCCTCTTTGACAAATTCCAGTTTATCGGTGGGATGAAGTTCGGGGAGCCGTCCGCAGACGGCAGGGGCAGCGCTCCGGAGCTGGCAGAGCAGCAGGCACGAGCCGGCAGTGAAGCAGCTCCGGCAACCCCTCCCCTTTAGGGGCGCAAAGCACTTTCACACCGCTGCACCGATGGGGCGGCGGTGTGAAAGTGCTTTTGCGTTACTTTCTCACCAGAAAGTAACAAAGAGGTTGTTTTTAGCGGAAATTTATGATAAAATAGAGGACGGAAGAATAAGCGGAAAGGGGGCGATTTTATGGGAGTTACGATTTCGGGCATGACAGGTGCAGGGAGCATCCGGCACAACAACCGCAGCTTCTCAGCGGCGAATGTAGACCGGAGCCGGACGGAGCAGAACATTGTTTTCTGCAGCGAGGATCTGAAGCAGGTCTATCATATGGTCTTTGATGAAGCTCTCGCAGCCTACAACGCAAAGAAAACCAAAACGAGAGATAAGATACCGGACTACTATGAGCATATCCGGCAGAGTAAACAGGAAAAGCTGTTCCATGAAGCGATCTTCCAGATCGGCAACATGAGCGACTGTGGGTGCGGTACGCCGGACGGAGAACGGGCGGCGGCAGCTCTGAAAGATTTTGCGGAGTCTTTTGCAGAACGCAACCCCCATCTGCGGGTGTTCAATATGGTGCTGCACATGGACGAGGCAACGCCCCATCTCCATGTCGATTTTATCCCTGTGGCAACGGAGCAGTCAAGAGGACTTTCTACAAGGGTATCTATGAAACAGGCATTGAAGCAGCAGGGGTTTGTCGGTGTCGGCAGAAAGCAGACCGAATGGGCGGCGTGGATGGAACGGGAGAAAGAAGCTCTGACGGAGATCGCCCAGCGGCACGATTTTGAAATTATCTCTCTCGGCACGAACAGACCGCACATGGACTTGCCGCAGTTCAAGGAAGCGGCTGCGAGGCTGGAAGCGGTGCAGCAGCAGACAGCGGCAGTAGAGCGGGAGGTTGCTGAGCTGGAACGGCAGCGGGACGCTCTGAAAGGCACTGTGCGGCTCTTAAAGGAGGCTGACAGGGTAAATGTACCCTGCATGATATTCAGCCGGAAAAGACGCTCACAGGGGCAGTAAAGGCGTGACGGTGGATCAGGTCGAGCAGCTAAAGAAAATGGCACTGCGCAGCGTGACGGATCGGCACAAGGTACAGGAGCTGACGGAGGAAAACACCCGTCTGCGGTCACAGGTGCCGTCCATGAAGAAGCGGCTGGAAGAAGCGCAGCGGCAGCAGAGACTTGAACAGGAAAACCGGAGGCTGCGCGATGAAAACTATTATCTGCAATCCGAGCTGCAGGAGGAACGCAGCTTCACCGAGCGTCTGACGGACGGCATCGGTCGGATGCTGGACTTCTTGGAAGAACACTTGCCGGAGCGTCTGCGTCCTCTGCTTGAAAAGGCGAGGGAGCTGCTGCCCGATCCGGAGATCGGACAGCAGCAGGAGCGACAGCAGCACCAGCGAGGAATGGGCGGCATGGAGCTGTAAAAGAAGCCTGTCCGGAGGGCTTGAAAATCTCTTTCGGACAGGCTATAATAACAACTGAAAATAGGGAATTGCTGTATTGATAATCTAAGCCCCCTGTAAGGGTACTCCCAACCTATATTTTCTCTCTCTGAGAGGGAGAAAGTCGGAGGGGAAAAAGGGGGTGAGCGGAGGGGTGTTGGAAGTGTGGTAAACCTCGTCAGAGGTTTTCCAAGCCACTGTGGTAAACCCATCGGGTTTTCCATAGTGGCGGCACTTTCAATGCCCCGCAGCAAGGGGGAAAAGGGGGAGGTGACTTTCTCTTTAAGGCGGCGTAGCCGCCGCTCTTTTGCTCCCCCTTTTCCCCCTTCCCGCCCGCAGGTGATCCCCGCCGCAGCGGATTTTCTTTTTGGTACTTTTTCTTTTGTGAGGTGGTAATATGACCGAGAATTATCGAGCTGCTACGAGTATTTGAGCGCACAATATCCGGAGGTCGGAGGCTATGAGTTTTATAAAGAGCTGTTTCCGGACAATGAGAACTCCGGAGAACGGCACACGGATTTTTCCCATCCGAACGCTGTGTATCTGTATCGGGACGAACAGAGCGAGGATAAGAAGCTCCGGCGCAGGAAGATGTATAACGACACATGGGAACAGGATTACATGGAGTTTGTCGAGGGGAACAGCCTTACTTTGTGCAGCGGTCTTGCATATCGCAGAAAGGAGAACAGGCTGGAGAACGCCCAGCGGATGTATGCTCTGATCTTCGATCTGGATGGCGTAGGTCTTGCCGAGCTGCGCAACCTCTTTCTGCGCTTTGGCGGCGATCCGGAGCGAGTGCGCCGGTTGCCGATGCCGACTTTCCTTGTTCTGTCGGGGACAGGGCTGCATATCTACTATGTTTTCCAGCAGCCGATTGACCTATACCCGAATATAAAAATTCAGCTTAAAAGTCTGAAATATGACCTCACTTTCCGGCTATGGGAGTATGGCAGCACTTCGCAGGTCAAGGCGATCCAGTATCAATCCATCAATCAGAGCTTCCGCATGGTGGGCAGCATCAATGACAAGCATGGGACGGAGCTGGTCGCTTTCCGTACCGGAGAACGGGTAACGCTGGATTATCTGAACGCCTACGCAAAGCCAGAAAACAGGGTGGATGTCAATAAGCCTTTCAGCCCATCCAAAATGACACGAGCTGAGGCGAGGGAGGCATATCCGGAGTGGTATGAGCGTGTTGTTGTGAGAGGCGAGAAAGGACGCAAGAAGTGGGATATTGCCGGAAAGGTGCATGGTGATGATCCGTATGCGCTCTATCATTGGTGGCTGCGGCAGATCGGAGAGATAAAGGGCGGGCATCGGTATTTCTTTTTGATGTGCCTTGCTATCTATGCTTACAAATGCGGTGTGTCGAAGCAGCAGCTCCGGCAGGATATGAAAGAGGCTTTTGATGATCTGCAGATGGTGAAGCATGAGAACGCATTGACCGAGGAAGATATACGGAGTGCGCTGGAAGCCTACGACAAGGAGTATTACAATTTCACGATTTCCGATATTGAAGCTCTGACCGATGTTCGCATCGAGCGCAACAAGAGGAATGGTAGATCACAGAAAGAGCATTTGAAAAGAGCAAGGGCGGTGCAGGAAGTGGATTATCCTGGCGGCACATGGAGAAGAAAAGGGGCAGAAGAAAAGAAAGCGCAAGTCTATGCGTGGCGGCAGGAGCATCCAGAGGGACGCAAGGCCGATTGTCATAGGGACACCGGACTTGATCCGAAAACGATCCGCAAATGGTGGGACACCGTACCGGAGGGGCATATAACGGTCAAAATACGCCCATCACAGGCTTTGAGCGATCTGTTGGTGGAGGAATTTAAGAAAGGGCTGTAAACGCCCCAGAAACGCCCTACAAGGCGTTTTCGGGGCGGGTAAGGGTTTTTATATTACCCCACCGAAAACGAGGCTTGAAAACCGCGCGAAATAAGGTTTTTTCACCCCCTAAATGTACACGCTGCGGTGTTACCATATAGAAAGCACTGTTCATAGAAAAGTTGCAAAAAACATTTGCAATGCACTTGCAAATGTCACGAATATTGAATATAATATTAGTGCAAGCTAAAAATGACGAGGAAAGGAGTGCTATTATGGCTAAAGGAAATATGACGATAAGAATGGAGCCGGAGCTGAAAGCACAGGCGGCAGCTCTCTTTAAGTCCCTCGGAATGGATTTGAGTACGGCAACGGGTATTTTTTATCGACAGGCACTTAGGTGTCATGGACTTCCCTTTGAAGTCAAGGTTGACGAGCCGAATGCTGTTACCTATGCGGCGATGGAGGCGGCAGAAAAGGGAGAGGATATGTATGGTCCGTTTGATAGCGTTGCAGATCTGATGGAGGCGCTGAATGCTTAAGCCGGAGTTTTCGGGGCAGTTCAAACGAGATTACAAGCTTGCGATCAAGAGAGGCTGCGATCCGAAGAAGTTGGAGGAAGTGATCACGCTGTTGTGTAACGAGCAGCCGTTGCCGGAGGCGTATCGAGATCATGCTCTCACTAATTCCAGAAATTATAAGGACATGAGAGAATGTCACATCGAGCCGGACTGGCTGTTGGTCTATAAAGTTGTTCGGCAGACTTTGATTTTGAAATTGATAAGGACGGGATCTCATAGCGATTTGTTTTGAGATTAACTCTGGATGAAAGAGTGGTGATGATATTTGGCGGGTGTAATAACGGAAATTGCAATAGAATGTGGTGTGTCGGAACAGGCAGTTCGTGCATGGTGTAGGCGAAACCATGTTGCGAAAGATGCGAAAGGAAGTTTCGCAATCAGCGAAAGTCAAAAAACCGCCATATATCAGCATTATTTAGGTGTTGAACGAAAGCAAGTTTCGCAACCGGCGAAAGCAAGTTGCGAAACTTGCGAAACCACTTTGATCGCTATGCTGCAGGGAGAATTAGACCGGAAAAGCGAGCAACTTGCTGTAAAGGACAAGCAGATCGAGGAACTGAACGCAAGGTTGGCGGAGGTCAGCTCGGCGTTGGTGACGGCACAGCAGACTGCGGCAGCAGCCCAGGCTCTCCATGCTGGGACGATGCATCAGCAGCTTCTTTCCGGCAAGGCCGGAGCCGATCAGCCGGAGCATGAGACAGAACCGGTTCAAAAGCGTAGCTGGTTTAGTAGGTTCTTTGGGGACTAAACAGAACGACAAATCGGAAGTTGACAAGGAGTTTTGATAGCGTGAAAAAAATATTTCTTAAAATTGTGATAGGGGTTGTTCTTGCTTGTATTTTATTTGTTTGTTTTCTTTATACGAACAATGAGATCGGCGTGACTTCATCTAAGCTGGAGGCAGATATTCGTTCGTCGCAGAAGATTAAGGATGATTGGACGGTCGATGGAAGCGTTTCCAGCACGATGGCTGCATATATTTCTTACCCTCAGGATTTGAGTGACCATTCTTTTTCCGTCTATGTCAATCGTCCAGGACTTTCCTTCGGATATTTTTTCCGTGGAGGTGGAACTCTTTCGGGGATTCAAAGAGGAATTGTGGAGTTTACTGTAGAGGGATATAATGAACGAGCATTTATTTCTATGAATCAACAGCAGGTGCAACAACTTGAAATAGATGATGGCAACACAATTCAAGTGGTTGATATTGACCGCAATAAACCTTTTGCGATTGTCTTGCCTATAAATGCGGGTAATATTACTTTTTATGATGTAAATAGAAATACTGTGGAATATTGGAATAATCCTCTTTGACAAATTCCAGTTTGTCGTGCTAAAAATTCAACTGAATAATCCCAGCAAAAACCGCTGCTACATGGAAGCCAACAAACCATGCAACAGCGGTTTTTCTTTATCGTTTTTTCCTCTGGCTGATAGGCGTTCCCATTTTCTTTGATTTTTTGAGAATCCGAATCAGCCAGCGAAATTCTTCATCTGACAGATTTTTATAGTTGATACCAAGCTGCTTACAGTAAAGGACAACCAGCTTTTCATCACGGCTGCCCTTGAAATTTTCAACCGCTTCCAGATTTTCTTTCAGTTCATCGGCAACGGTGGTCTGAGGTGCACTCTCGCTGTCCTTTTTATGGGCTTCCCGAATATCCCGGATAATCAGGTTGAGGTCATCCCGTACCATGTGACTGAAATATTCATCATCACTGATATGGGCGGCTTGCAACACTTTCAAATGGGGGTCATCTTCGCCGGGGCGATACCGTTCAATGATTTCATGCCGGACGGTATCGACAAGGGCGTTGAGGTTTTGAATCTGCATGGTGGCAATCCCATCCACATAAATCTCAATGTCCGCAAGAAACTTGATAAAGTCCTTATGGGTGGCAAGTTCGCACAGCAGACGGTTGTTAATCCGACCGCTTTTCAGAAGTGCTACCATCTCATCACTCAAATGCAGCTCCCTTAATGGCGTGTTGATCTCCGCCCGGTTCTCTGTCCGGCAAAAGAGATAATCGAGGGACACCCCATAAAAATCTGCCAGCAGGATAAGGTTGCCATGATTGATTTCCTTATAGTCGTCTTTTTCATAACTGCCAAGAGCCGATTTTGAAATACCCGTTTGCTCAGCCAGTTCTTCCAGTTTTAATCCTTTGTTTAATCGTAAATCTTTTAGCCGTTCCTGTATTGTAGTAGCTCCGTTCATTGAAGCAGTTCCCCCTTTCTAACGACATTTATAACCGTTGAATTGATTATACCATATCAATTCCGCAATCGTGGAAATTTCTGATTTTTACCCCGAATTCCTACTTTGTGGACATACGGCACAGGGCACAAAAATGTTCTATGATACAGGTAGTTCATCGATGGATTATTCCAATCGAATGACCAGCCTGTGTGGGATATGCTTCCCCGGCGATGTAGCGTCATGACTTTTGGCAGGGATATGGAGGAACCCTGACCAAAACGAGCGTACCAAAGGGAGCGATACGCCGCTGTGAGATTCAGGGGAGGAACGACACCGGGGAGAACTGGCGAACTGACACCGAAATGATACCGAAACACAACAATCTGATAGGGGGACAGTCTACCCTATCGCTGATACTTCGGGAGATTTTAAGCGGCTCTATGGCTGTAATTTTACCGAAAATCGCCCCGAAACCATACACTAAAACGGGAGGAAGCGCAATATGCCGAGAATGAGCAAAAAGAGGAAGTATGAGCTTTCCTTTTACCTCAATGACCGGGGGCGTGTCACTTACAACGAATTATGCCGGAAATGCCAGCATGGGTGCAAGCAGAGCTTCCGGGCGGTTGTGATTGACTGCCCCTGTTATTTATCCAAACGAGCAAAGAAAAAGGAGGAACACACAGAATGAATTTTGAATTTATGACGATAGACACACCATTGCCGCCCTGTATGCCTTTTCCCAGAGCGTTGACAGGATTTCCAGTCAGCAGCACCGCAAAGGTCATGTACTGCCGGATGCTGGACGCTATGCTCTCCAAAGGGCAGGAGGACGAGAACGGAATCCTCTTTGTCTGCTTCCCTGTCACAGCCATTGCCGCAGTCCTGTCCCGCAGCTCCATGACGGTCAAGCGTTCTCTGAATGAACTGGAAACTGCCGGACTTATCATGCGGGTGCGTCAGGGCATTGGAGAACCAAACAGGATTTATGTGCTGATACCGGGAAAGGAGGACGCTGCCCTTGCCTGATACATCAAAGCTGGAAAAACTCAATCGGGAGTTGGAAAAAAGCGAAAAGAAACTGCGGAAAGCCATCAATGATGAAAAGGCATTGCAGCATCAGCTGAAGCAGCTTACCCGAAAAGAACGAACGCACCGGCTCTGTACACGTGGCGGTATGCTGGAAAGTTTTCTGCAAGAACCGGAACGCCTGACAGATGATGATGTCATGCTGTTGTTGAAACTCATTTTTCACAGACAGGACACGCAGGAACTATTGAAAAAACTGCTGGAACGGGAGATGCCGGAACCCCCTTAGTTTACTAAGGCGCAATTATACACCACCCAGAGGTTGGTGCATTGCGTTCTCCGAAGGCTCCTCGCCGGAGGGCTGTGATTTTCCGCAGTCATGGTCTGCTTCAAATCAAACAGGGGACGCTACGCTTCCCCTGCGCTGGCTGCCGCCAGCTACCCTTTTGTGAACTTGCCATCTGGGGACACCTTGCGTTGCAAGCTGTTCCCAGCCGACAAGTTTTACAAAATCTCTCTATACTTTGACGGTCGAATAAAGTATAATGAAGTCAACGACTAATCGGAATTTGGAGGTAATATGCTTATGAAAAAATTTCTTTCTTTGTTTTTGTGTCTTACTTGTGTACTGACTTTAGTTGCGTGTGGAAAAAAGGTAGCTCCTATTACGTTACCTCAAACCGACGAGATTACATCTATTGATATAACTTTTGGGGAAAATACAGTAAGTCATTCAGACAAAACTTGGATAAGTGAAATAATCGCCGATATTTCCAGTTCTGAACCGACTAAGAAGGAAAGTGTTCAAGACTGTCCACAAGTGGAAAGTTATATCAAAATTGACTTCCAGTTTGAGACAGGAACAAGTACTATCTTTGCGTATGAGGATAGTGGTAAATACTATATTGAACAGCCTTATCAAGGAATTTATAAAATTGATAGCCAACTATTCGAAAGGTTACAAGAAACTGATTAATTCCAGTTTGCCACCCACACATCGGGTCAACTTGTCCCGAACTTTTACAACTAAATACCCGCCGCCCACACAGCGGCACACCGAGCAGGAAATCTGAAAAAGGTCTCCTGCTTTTTTTCTGCCCAAAATGGGGTGGCAAAACGCCACCCCATCCACCGATTACCGAAAGGAGTGATACGAAATGCCCTGTCCGCACAACGAAATCACGATTGTTCAGCGCAGCCAGCGACAGTCTGCTGTTGCCGCCGCTGCTTACCAAAGCGGCGAAAAGCTGTTCTGTGAATACGACCAGCAAGTGAAGCACTACCCGGAAAAGCGTGGTATCGTCCACAATGAAATTCTGCTCCCGGCAAACGCCCCACGGTCGTATGCAGACCGCAATACCTTATGGAACGCCGCCGAAGCGGTGGAAAAGCAATGGAACTCCCAGCTTGCAAGGCGGTGGGTGCTTACCATCCCAAGAGAGATACCACCCGACCAGTATGCTGTCCTTGTCCGGGAGTTTTGTGAGCAGCAGTTTGTTTCCAAAGGCATGATTGCTGATTTTGCAATCCATGACCCCCATCCGCCGGGACACAATCCCCACGCCCATGTCATGCTCACTATGAGGGCAATGGACGAACATGGAAAATGGCTTCCCAAGAGCCGCAAGGTTTATGACCTTGACGAAAACGGGGAACGGATCAAACTTCCGTCCGGCAGATGGAAAAGCCACAAGGAGGATACGGTGGATTGGAACGACCAGAAGTATTGCGAAATCTGGCGGCATGAATGGGAGGTCATCCAGAACCGCTATCTGGAAGCCAATGACCGCCCAGAGCGTGTGGACTTGCGTTCTTATGCCAGACAGGGGCTTGATATTATCCCTACTGTCCATGAGGGAGCTGCTGTCCGGCAGATGGAAAAGCGGGGTATCCAGACGAACATCGGCAACCTGAACCGGGAAATCAGAGCCGCCAACCGCCTGATGAAGTCTATCCGGCAGCTCATTCAAAACCTCAAAGGCTGGATTACCGAGCTGGGAGAAAAACGAAAAGAACTGCTTGCACAAAAGGCGGCGGAGGAAGCGACACTTCTTCCCAATCTGCTGATGAAGTATATGGAGATACGAAAGGAAGAACGGAAGGACTGGACAAGGGCTGGACAGAACCGGGGGACTTCACAGGACTTAAAGGCAGTCAGCGAAGCCCTGTCCTATCTCCGTCAAAAGGGGATTTCTACTGTGGAGGACTTAGAAGTATTTCTGGAATCTTCCGGGAAATCAGCCGCAGATTACCGCAGTCAGATGAAGCCAAAGGAAGCCCGCAGCAAAGTGATTGACGGGATTCTTGCCAGCCGGACAGACTGCAAGGAATGTAAGCCTGTCTATGAGAAGTACCAGAAGATATTTTTCAAGAAAACAAAGGAGAAATTCAAACAGGAACACCCGGAGGTCGCCCGGTATGCGAAAGCCACCGCCTACCTTGCCAAGCACCCGGACGATAAGGACAGCACCCAAAAGGAACTGCAACAGGAGCAGGAAAAACTTCTCAGCGAAATCGCAGAGCTGAAAGTACCGCTGACAGAGGTACAGGAGGATTTGAAGAAGCTGCGGGACATCCGCTACTGGGTACGGAAAGCCACCCCCGGCACAGAAGAAAGCAAAGAGCCGCCCAAGAAGCAGCCCCTCAAAGAAGTCTTGCAGGATAAGGCGGACGAGAAAAAAGCACAAAGAACTGCCCCGGTGCAGACAAAACACAAACAACAGGATATGGAACTTTAACAGGCACTTGCCATTTTCAGATTGAGAATGTCAGGTGCTTTTCTTTTTTTCAAGGAGGGATAGATTTGAATGTATTTGAAGCTGTGAAGCAGTCCGTCACAACAAGACAGGCTGCGGAGCATTATGGAATCCATGTAGGTCGAACGGGATGCTTGCTGCCCGTTCCATAACGATAAAACCCCAAGCATGAAGCTGGATCGGCGTTACCACTGCTTCGGCTGCGGTGCGGATGGGGATGTGATTGATTTTGCCGCCGCCCTGTATGGGCTGGGAAAGAAAGAAGCCGCCGTACAACTGGCACAGGACTTCGGGCTTTCCTATGAGGACTGGAAGCCGCCGGGAAAGGAAAAAAAGCCAAAGCCCCGGCAGAAATCCCCGGAGGAACAGTTTCAGGAAGCAAAGAACCGCTGCTTCCGTATTCTTGCTGATTATCTCCATCTGCTTCGGGCATGGAGAACGGACTACGCCCCACACTCCCCGGAGGAAGCCTTTCATCCCCGGTTTATAGAAGCCTTACAGAAGCAAGACCAAGTGGAGTATCTGCTGGATGTGCTGCTGTTCGGGGAAACAGAGGAAAAAGCGGCTTTGATTACGGACTACGGAAAGGATGTGATACAGCTTGAACAGCGAATGGCAGAGCTTGCCGCCGCAGACGCAGCAAGAACTAAAAAACACCATGAACGCCATGCAGCCACCCCAGAGCATTGAGGAAATCAAGGAGGGGCTGGAAACTACCGAGAAAGGCGGTGTCCGTCAGAGCATACGGAACTGCCTGACTGTATTCCAGCGTGACCCGCTGCTTTCCGGGGCTATCGCATACAACATCCTGACTGACCGCAAGGACATCATAAAGCCCATCGGCTTCCACAGGGAAAGCACCGCCCTGAACGATACAGATATGAAGTATCTGCTTCTTTATCTGGAAGAAACCTACGGGCTTACCAATGAGAAAAAGATTGATAACGCCATCGGGATTGTGGCGAATGAAAACAAGTACCACCCCATCCGGATTATTTAAGTTCCCTTGTGTGGGACGGGACAGAGCGAATCCGCTTCTGCCTGCGGCACTTTCTGGGGGCTGACGCAGACGATTACACCTATGAAGCATTGAAGCTGTTCCTGCTGGGTGCAATCTCACGAGCCTTTCAGCCGGGGTGCAAGTTTGAAATCATGCTCTGTCTGGTCGGCGGTCAGGGGGCTGGCAAGTCCACTTTCTTCCGTCTGCTGGCAGTCCGGGACGAGTGGTTCTCCGATGATTTGCGGAAGCTGGACGATGACAATGTGTACCGCAAGCTGCAAGGTCACTGGATTATCGAAATGTCGGAAATGATGGCAACCGCCAACGCCAAGAGCATTGAGGAAATCAAGTCATTTTTAAGCCGGCAGAAAGAGGTTTACAAGATACCTTATGAAACCCACCCGGCAGACCGCCCCCGTCAGTGCGTGTTTGGCGGCACTTCCAATGCCCTGGACTTCCTGCCCCTTGACCGTTCCGGCAACCGCCGCTTTATCCCCGTCATGGTGTACCCGGAGCAAGCCGAGGTTCACATTTTGGAGGACGAAGCTGCTTCCAGAGCCTATATCGAGCAGATGTGGGCAGAAGCGATGGAGATTTACCGAAGCGGCAGGTTCAAGCTGGCTTTCAGCCCCGCCATGCAGCGCTATCTCAAAGAACACCAGCGGGATTTTATGCCGGAGGACACCAAAGCAGGGATGATACAGGCGTATCTTGATAAGTACACCGGGAGCATGGTCTGCTCCAAGCAGATCTACAAGGAAGCCTTGAACCATGCTTTTGACGAGCCGAAGCAATGGGAAATCCGGGAAATCAACGAGATTATGAACCAGTGCATTTCCGGCTGGAGGTACTTCCCGAACCCAAGAATGTTTTCAGAATATGGCAGACAAAAGGGCTGGGAGCGTGAAAACCCGGCAACGGACTTAAGCAACCCGTCTGAAAAAACGATGGACGGTTTTGTGGAGGTCACAGAACAGATGGAGCTTCCATTCTGAAAAGGACAGCCCGTTGCACCCCCTGTTGCTATCCCGTTGCCGAGCCGGTTGCCGGGGAAAAACCTTTATTTCCGGGCTTTTCTCCCTTATAACAACCAAAACAACAGAAAAATAAAAGAAAAGTATAAATAGTAACCATCGCCAGATTGAGATTGTTTGCAAGGTCTTTTGAAGCCCGTTGCCGGACTTCGTTGCCGACACCCTCTGTCTGGCTATTTTCATGTATGGAGGATAACTGCCTATGGCAAAAAACAAAACAGAGATTCATGTTACAACGGTGTTTGACGGGGAGCTGGACGCAACCGATGTGTTCGTCAGCCTGATTTCCCAGAAATACGGTAAGACAAATACGAAAGAATATCTTGCTAAAAAGAAAGATATGGGTTATAATGAAGATGAGGTTCAAAAGAGCCAGATACCGTCTGGATTGTGTGGGTAAATGGCTATGATGAACGAAATGGAATACAGAACAATCGGTTCGGCACTTGCCGGAGGGTATCGTGCAGCGGTCTATTGCAGGCTGTCAAAGGACGATGACCTGCAAGGCGAAAGTGCCAGTATCGCAAACCAGCGTGATATGCTGGAAAAATACTGCGAAAAGCAGGGATGGGAGGTTGTGGCAGTCTATCAGGACGATGGCTTCACAGGTCTTAATATGGAGCGTCCTGATTTACAGAGAATGTTGAGAGCCATTGAGCGCAGGCAAATCAACCTTGTCATCACGAAAGACCTCAGCCGACTGGGGCGTAACTATCTGCAAACCGGGCATTTGATTGAGGACTTTTTCCCAAGAAACGGTGTCCGCTATATCGCCATGAATGACGGTATCGACACCCTGCGGGATAACAACGATATTGCCCCGTTCAAGAATATCCTGAACGAGATGTACAGCAAGGATATTTCCAAGAAAGTCCATTCCTCTTATCTTCTGAAAGCGCAGAAAGGACAGTTTACCGGGTGTCTTGCCCCCTTTGGGTATCGGAAAGACCCAGAGGACAGAAACCATCTGCTCATTGACGAGGAAACCGCCCCGATTGTGCGGCTGATTTTCGGATATGCCCTGAACGGTCATGGTCCGAACTATATCCGCAGACGGCTGGAGGAAGAAAAAATCCCCTGCCCCACATGGTGGAACCGGGAACGGGGGCTTCGCAATACCCGCACCAAATGGGAAAAGAAAGACCCAGAAAACGGACGGTATATGTGGGACTTCTCCGTTATCAAAGACCTCTTGATGAATCCCGTCTACACCGGGGCGATTGCTTCCCAGAAAAAAGACTACCGTTTCAAAATCGGCACGATTGGAGAAAAGAAGCCGGAGGACTGGATTGTGGTGGAGGGACAGCATGAACCGCTGATTGACCGCATGAGCTTTGACATTGTGCAGAACAAGCTGAAATCCCGCCAGCGTCCGGGGCAGACCAATGAAATCAGCCTGTTTGCCGGACTGATAAAATGCGGCGAGTGTGGGAAGTCGCTGACGATACGCTACACAAACGCAAAACATCCCCAGCAGATTTATTCCTGCAAGACCTACAATGCCTTTGGAAAGAACCACTGCACCCAGCACCGGATTGACTATGACACCCTTTACAGCCATGTGCTGCGGAAAATCCGGGAATGTGCCAGAGCTGCCTGATGGACGGGAAAGCGGTTGCCGACCGCCTGACTAATACCTGTGAAGCCGAGCAGCGGGAACAGCGGGAAGCAATGGAACGCTCCCTTACAAGGGACGAGGAACGGATTGAGGTTCTGGATAAAATGGTCATGCGGCTTTATGAGGATATGATTGCAGGGCGTATCAGTGAGCAGAATTTCAACACCATGCTGGAAAAGACACAGACCGAGCAAGCGGAGCTTAAAGCAAAAGTGTCCGAGGGCAGAAAGCGGCTGTCCGATGAAGTCCAGCTTGCCAATGACGCAAAACAATGGGTGGAAGCCATTCAGGAATACGCCAATATCACAGAGCTGGACGCAGCCACCCTCAACCGCTTAATCAAAGAAATCGTCGTGCATGAGCGCATTGACGAAGATAAAACAAGACACATTTCTATCGAAATTCATTTTAATCTCAAACCCATCCCGGAGGTGGAACAGGTCACTGCCTGACCTGTCCCGCCGGGACGGTTCTCTTAAAAACACCATATAGATTTTTTGTACGCCGCCGCCCGCCATCGAGCAGAGTTTTACACCTAATTGGGGATAAAACAGTTGATGGCCGGCGGCGGTGTCGCCCTCATCGGCATCACCCTTGTACCTCTGCTCTCCGGCCTGTTCGGTTGATCGTCCGGCGGTGATCGCTTATGGGCGGCATACTCGACAAACTCGATGAATGGCTCCGAGGGCTGCTCATCGAGGGGATCACGGGAAACCTGTCGGGCATGTTCGATACGGTCAATACCAAAGTAGGCGAGATCGCCGGTGAAGTGGGACAGACGCCGCTTAATTGGAACAGCGGCGTCTTTTCCATGATCCGAAACCTCTCTGAAACGGTGATCGTTCCAATCGCCGGGGTTATCCTGACATTCGTAATGTGTTATGAGCTGATCCAGCTTGTGACAGAGAAAAACAATCTGCACGATGTAGACACCTGGATGTTCTTCAAGTGGATTTTCAAAACATTCTGTGCCGTTCTCATTGTGACGAACACATGGAATATCGTCATGGGTATCTTCGATGTGGGGCAAAGCATTGTGAACAGCAGCGCAGGCGTCATCATCGGAAATACCTCCATTGATATCAGCAGCGTCATCACGGATATGGAGGCGCAGCTTGAAGCCCTGGGCACGGGAGAACTGTTCGGGCTGTGGTTCCAGTCCCTTTTCGTGGGACTTACCATGAACGCCCTTTCCATCTGTATCATGCTTGTCATCTACGGCCGCATGATCGAGGTGTATTTGACAACTTCCGTTGGACCGATTCCGCTTGCCACTATGACAAACCGGGATTGGAGCCATACAGGACAGAACTACTTGAAATCCCTGTTTGCATTGGCGTTCCAGGCATTTCTAATCATGGTGTGCGTGGGAATCTACTCTGTTTTGGTACAGAGTATCGCCACGGACGGAAATATCTCAGGCGCGATATGGGCCTGCATGGGCTACACGGTCCTGCTGTGCTTCGCCCTGTTCAAGACCGGCAGCCTCTCTAAGAGCCTGTTCGGAGCGCATTAAGGAGGCTTGATAAATTGGCGTATGTAACCATTCCAAAGGATTTGACGAAAGTAAAATCCAAAGTGCTGTTTGGGCTTACCAAACGGCAGCTTATATGTTTCGGAGCGGCGGCACTCATCGGAGTACCGCTTTTCTTTTTGCTCAGACGCACGGCCAGCAACAGCGCCGCCGCGTTCTGCATGATTATCGTCATGCTCCCGTTCTTTCTACTCGCCATGTATGAGCGGCATGGTCAACCCCTGGAGGTGGTGGCCGGACAGGTCATCCGCTGTATGTTCCTGCGGACGAAGGAACGGCCTTACCAGACAAACAATTTCTACGCAGCCCTGGAGCGGCAGGCCCAGGCGGAAAAGGAGGTGAAAGCCATTGTTCAGAAAGCGAAAGCCAGAGCCGCAGGCACGGCAGGCGGCAAAACCCACGGTAAAGCTGACCGCCGCAGAAAAGCGTGAGATCAGCCGTATCCTGGAAACCGCCAGAGGCGACGGCAAGGTACATTCCGCACAGGACACCTTACCGTTCCGCCAGATGTACCCGGACGGTCTGTGCAAGCTGGACGTCCACACCTGGTCGAAGTGTATCGAGTTCGAGGATGTGAATTATCAGCTTGCAAAGCCTGACGACCAGACGGCGATCTTTGAAGCCTCTGCGATATGTATAACGCCCATGACGCTTCTATCGGAATGCAGCTATCTCTTGTGAGCCGCCGCATGAACCGGGAGGATTTTGTGAAGCGTATCGAGATCGCGGCGCAGGGAGATCACTTCGACCATATCCGTGAGCTTTACACGCAAATGCTCCGCAAGCAGCTTGAACGGGGCAACAACGGTCTTATCAAAACAAAGTATCTGACCCTCACCATCGAGGCACGGGACAGTAAAACCGCACGGGCACGATTTTCCCGGATCGTCATGGACGCCCTCAACCATTTCAAGGTCATGGGTGCTCTGGCAAAGGAGCTTGGCGGCAAGGAGTGGCTGGAAATGCTCCACGGCATCCTGCACCCGGACGGGGAACGGTTTGCCTTTGAATGGAGCTGGCTTGCCCCTTCCGGCCTGTCGGTCCAGGATTTTATCGCACCTTCTTCTTTCCGCTTCGGTGAAGCACGGAAGTTCACGATGGCGGATAAATTCTGTGCCGTGTCCTTTCTGCAGATCAGCGCACCGGAAATGGATGACCGTATGCTCACCGAACTGCTGGATACGGACAGCGGGCTGCTTGTCAGCCTCCATATCCGCAGTATGGATCAGAACGAGGCAATCAAAACGGTCAAGCGGAAGATCACCGACATTGACAGTATGAAGATCGACGCACAGAAAAAGGCAGTGCGGGAAGGTTTCGACATGGATATCATCCCCACCGATCTTGCCACCTACGCAGGCGAGGCAAAGAATATCCTCCGTGATCTGCAAAGCAGAAATGAGCGAATGTTTTTGATGACCTTTCTGGTGGTGAATTTTGCGGACAGCAAGCAAAAGCTGGAGAATGACCTTCTCCGTGCGGCAAGCGTGGCGCAAAAATATAACTGCTCCCTGGTGCGGCTGGACTTTCAGCAGGAGGACGGCTTCGTGTCGGCTCTGCCCCTGGGTGTCAACCGCATTAAGATACAGCGCGGACTTACCACTTCGGCGGTGGCGGTGTTCGTTCCCTTCACCACACAGGAGATTTTCCACGGCGGCGAAGCCCTCTACTACGGGCTCAATGCCACTTCCGGCAACATGATCCTGCTGACCGCAAAAGCTGAAAACACCCAACGGCATGATCTTAGGCACACCCGGCAGCGGCAAGAGTTTTTCCGCAAAGCGTTCCATCGTGGGTGTGTTCCTGAATACAAAGGACGATATCCTGATCTGCGACCCGGAGGCGGAATATTTTCCGCTGGTGAACCGTTTGGAAGGCCAGGTCATCAAAATCTCGCCTACCAGCACGCAGTATGTGAACCCTATGGATATCAACCTCAATTACAGCGAGGATGATAACCCGCTGGCGTTGAAATCTGACTTTATCTTGTCGTTCTGTGAACTGGCGGCAGGCGGCCGGAACGGTCTGGAGCCGGTGGAAAAAACGGTCATTGACCGTGCCGTGCGGATCGTGTACCGCCCCTATATCGCAGACCCTCGCCCGGAGAATATGCCGCTGTTGGAAGATTTGTATGACGAGATCAAACGGCAGCCGGAGCCGGAGGCGCAGCGGATCGCGGCGGCACTGGAACTGTATGTGCATGGCAGCCTGAATGTTTTTAACCACCGCACCAATGTGGATATCAACAACCGCATTGTCTGCTTCGATATCAAGGAGCTGGGAAAGCAGCTCAAAAGCCTGGGTATGCTGGTGATTCAGGATCAGGTGTGGAACCGTGTTTCCCAAAACCGGGATCAGGGCAAATCCACCTGGTACTTCGTGGACGAGTTCCACCTTCTGCTGCGGGGCGAGGTTGGTTCCTGGAGTGTAGAGATTTGGAAACGCTTTCGCAAATGGGGCGGTATCCCCACGGGGATCACGCAGAACATTAAGGACCTGCTTTCCTCCCCAGAGATCGAGAATATCTTTGAAAACAGCGATTTTGTGTACCTTCTGAACCAGGCCAGCGGAGACAGAAAAATCCTCTGTGAGCGTCTGAATATCTCCAACCAGCAGGCGGCACATATCAGCAACGCAGGCCCAGGCGAGGGGCTGATCTTCTTCGGCAATGTGATCCTGCCTTTTGCGGATGACTTCCCGAAGGACAATGAACTTTACAGCATTATGACGACAAAACTTGGTGAAACCGGGAAAGGAGAAAACGAACATGAATGATCCCCGCTATTTGCATACGGAAGAAAAACAGGAGTGTGAAACCTTCTTTGATGTGATGAATCGGCTGATTGCCAGAAGCAAGGCGGTCACGGCGGATATGGAGGCGGTCCTTGCGGAGCTGGAAAGTGAGATCGAACCGTTCCGTGCGCCGAAGGGCCATGAATAAACTGACCCATGTGAGCCTGTTTTCCGGCATTGGCGGTCTGGACCTGGCGGCGGAGGCTGCGGGTTTGAAACCGTCTGCCAGTGTGAGTGGGCGGATTTTCCGCACTCCGTCCTCTCCGCACGATGGCCGGGTGTTCCCAGGTTCCGGGATATTACTACTTTTACGAAGGAGGCGTTTTTTGAAAAAACAGGACTTGAAACAGTTACCGTTATCTCAGGCGGCTTTCCCTGTCAGCCCTTCTCCACCGCCGGAAAACGGAAGGGCTTTGCGGATGAACGCTACCTGTGGCCGGAAATGTGCCGCGTTATTACCGAGCTGCGGCCCCGTTGGGTGCTTGGGGAAAATGTTGCTGGCTTCATCAATATGGGGCTCGACAAAACGATCTTTGACCTGGCAAAAGCGGGATACGCTGTTCTCCCATTCGTATTTCCGGCTTGCGGCGTCGGCGCATGGCATGAGCGCCAGCGAACTTTTATCGTCGCGGCTGATGTTTCCCACACCCCTTGCCTCCGACAACAACACCGCCAGGGACGCGGCAAGCCTGGATGTGTTCCTGTCGGACAATGGGATATTCCGCAAGAGGAACCGAAACGGGGCGATCTGGAGCCTCAGCCTGTCGGCGGCGGTATTCTATCTGACCCCGGTGGCGTCGGACGGTTTCCGCTCGACCTTGAAGCCATCAGCCTTCGATCCGGCGAAGAAGGACGGGAACCTGTCGGCGCAAATCATCTCTCAGGAACAGCCGGTGTCCGAAACGGCAGCACTGAACCCGGATTGGGTGGAATGGCTCATGGGCTTCCCGAAAGGATGGACGGACGTATCCTCTGGACCGCCGAACCGGAAGGAATCCCCCGCATGACCGAGCGCATGGATGACCGGGCGCTGCGGCTGAAAACTTTGGGAAATGCGGTCTGCCCGCCCCAGGCCTATCCCATTTTCCGCTATATCGCCATGATTGAGAATGGCACCTGCGGCGACTTCTGCCCCTATGGAAAGGAAGGTGACTGCCTATGAGGGAACTGAAAGCGACCGATAAAATCACGCAGAAAATGACCCGTGACGGTGCGGTATCGGAAAACCTTGCCACGGGCGAGGTGAAACATATCAGCAGCCGGGAGCCGGAAACGGAGCTGTCCGCTTCTTCGGAAGAATCCGCTGGCGCTGCGGCTGACCTTGCCCTGCGTGCGGCGGAACACCATGAGAAGAAAAGTGCACGAAAGGCGGAAAAGGCTGACACCCAGGCGGTGCGGGATGGTTCTGCCACAAGGCAGCGCCCGTCCTCCCGTCTGCAATTCACCGAGGAAGAACGTGCCGATCCCGCACTTGGGAAATACATTGACCGTTCCGACCGTGCGGCAGACCGGCTGGACGCGGCAAAGGCCGCTATCCCCACAAAGAAAATTCTCCGTACCGAGCGTGTTTTTGACGAAGCAGCCGGAAAAGGCAAGACGCAGCTTCACTTTGAAGAAGTGGAGAAACGCCCCAACGGACGCCTGCGGCACAATCCGCTTTCTCGGCCGGTCCATGAGATTGTCCACGCTGCCCACGCGAAGGTGCATGAGGTAGAGCAGGAAAATGTGGGTGTTGAGGCCGGACACAAGGGCGAGGTGCTGACGGAACGCGGGCTTGCCTACGGAAAAGGCAAAGTCCGTGCCGCCGTCCACCATCACCGCACAAAGCCCTGGCGTGACGCGGCGAAGGCAGAGCAGGCTTCTTTTAAGACAAACGCCGAGTACCTTTACCAAAAGGCACTGCATGATGATCCTGCATTGGCAGCTTCTAACCCGGTATCCCGCTTTCTGCAGAAACAGCGGATCAAGCGGAACTATGCAAAGGAGCTGCGGCAGGCAGAGAAAACCACAAAGAACACAGCGGCTACGGCGAAAAGTGCGGCGCAGAAAGCAAAGGACGCATTCAAGGAAACATTCCTCTACATCAAGCACCATAGCCGGGCGGTGCTGCTGGTGATCGGCATTGGTGCCTGTGTTGCTCTGCTGTTTGGCGGGGTATCTTCCTGTTCCATGATGCAGGCTCCGGCGTGGGCGGTGTATTTACTTCTTCTTATCTCTCCGAGGATGCGGATATGCTGGCTGCGGAGGCGGCCTACTGTGAACTGGAGCAGGAACTTCAATACGAGCTGGATCACTATGAGGCTCTGCACCCCGGATATGACGAATACCGTTTTGACCTGGATGAGATCGAGCATGACCCTTATGTGCTGATCTCCATTCTCACGGCGTTCCATGAAGGGGTGTTTACCATTGATGAGGTTCAGGAGGAACTGCAAATGCTCTTTGAAAAGCAGTACATTCTGACGCAGACCGTGGAAGTGGAGGTGCGCTATCGGACGGAAACACGGACAGACAGCGAGGGAAATGACTATGACGTGGAAGTACCGTATAACTACTATATCTGCAATGTGAAGCTGGAAAACTTCGATCTTTCCCATGTGCCGGTCTACATCATGGACGAAGAAACACTTTCCCTGTATGCGGTCTATATGGCAACGCTGGGAAACCGGGAAGATTTGTTCCCCGGCTCTGGCTATGTAGACAAGTACACCAAACCACCCACCACCTATGATATTCCGCCTTCCGCACTGGAAGATGAAACCTTTGCAGCGCTCATTACTGAGGCGGAGAAGTACATCGGCTATCCTTATGTCTGGGGTGGCAGCAATCCCAACACTTCTTTTGATTGCAGCGGTTTCGTGTCCTGGGTGCTGACAGAAAGCGGCGTCTGCAATACGGGCAGGCTGGGAGCCAGGGGCTCTACAATATTTCCACCCCGGTATCCTCTGCCAACGCAAGACCCGGCGACCTGATCTTTTTCGTCGTACTTACGATACGCCGGGCGTTTCCCATGTGGGTATCTATGTGGGCGGTGGAAAAATGCTGCACTGCGGCGACCCCATCCAGTATGCGGATATCAACACAAGCTACTGGCAATCCCACTTTTACGCTTTTGGGCGACCGCCTACAACTAAAAAACGATATGGAGGTAATTTGATTTATGGCAACGACACAGAAGATCCGCAACGACATTGCGAAAACCAAAGAAAAGATCGCGGAGCAGCAGAAACGCCTTCGTGCGCTGGAGGCCCAGCTTGCGGAGGAAGAAAATCTGGAAATCGTCCGCATGGTGAAAGCTGTGAAGATGGACAACAAGGAGCTGACCGTTTTCCTGAAAGCCTATGCTAGCGGCATGATCTCCCTGCCGGAAGGTATGCTGCAGGAGGGAGACACCGAGAATGAGGAAACGGAGGGATACGAGGATGAAGCATAACTTTATGACAAAAATGGCATCGGCTCTTTTGGCGGTAGTGCTCAGCACTGCCGCTTTTTCTGTCACTGCCTTTGCCAGCGGCGGCGAGGAAAGCACGGAGTCCGTGGCTGAACAGGAAACGGCTGGGGATGTCTCTGATCTGCTTTCCGCTCTGGCAGGCAGCCAGGTCACGGTATCCGTCACCGAGGACGGTATTCAGTTCAGTTCCGGCGAAAATGACTCCGGGCAGACCGGCACCGTCACCACGGGCGGCGGCAATCTGAATGTCCGCACGGGTGCGGGAATGGATTATACCGCCTTCACCCAGCTTCCCAATGGAACGACCGTGAAGGTGATCGGCACGGACGGCGACTGGCTGAAGGTCATCCTGCCGGAAAAGGTCGGCTATGTCTATTCCGGCTACATGACGGTAAGTGACGACGAGGCTGGTTCCGGGGAAGGTTCTTTCTCTCTGGACACGGAAACGCTGGAAAATCTGCTGGGTATGCTGGGCGGCGGTTTGAATGGCGGTGCCGCCCTGACACCGGATGGGAACCTTTCGCTGATTGACGATATTGGCAGCCCGACCGCCAGCGGCAAGCAGTTCATCACGGTGGAGACGAAGAACGGCAACGTGTTCTATCTCATTATCGACCGTGACGACGAGGGCGAGGAAACCGTGCATTTTCTGAACCAGGTGGACGAAGCGATCTCATGGCGCTTACAGAGGACGGAGAAAAGGCGGAAACGCCTATTGTCTGCACCTGTACGGAGAAGTGCCAGGCCGGAGCGGTCAATACCGCTTGCCCGGTCTGCGTAAAAAACCTTAGTGAATGTGTTGGCACAGAACAGAAAGCTGCGGAGCCCACCGAGCCGGAGAATCCGGAACCTGAAAAGAAAAGCAATGCGGGGGCGATCCTGGCGGTGCTGCTGATCCTTGCAGCCGGAGGCGGTGCGGCGGTCTATTTCCTGGTGCTGAAACCGAAGCAGGGAAAGAAAGTTCCCGCTGATCTGGATGATTTCGACCTGGAGGATGAAGAAGAATATCTGACCGAGGACGAGGAAACGGAGGAAAAGAATGAGTAAACTGATTATCGCAGAAAAACCGAGTGTGGCAAAATCTATCGCATCGGCTGGGTGCTTCATCCAGGGCCGATGGCTTTTATGAAGCAACGGCCTTCTCGTATCCTGGTGTGTGGGGCACTTGGTATCCCCGATGGATGCGGGCGGCTATGACGAGCGTTTCAAGAAATGGCGCTATGATGATCTCCCATTCTGCCGGAGCCGTTCCGTTATGTGCTGGCGCCTGGCAAGGAGGACGCTTTTGAAAATCTCCGTGCCCTGATGGACCGCCCCGATGTGGATACCATTGTCAATGCCTGTGACGCCGGGCGTGAAGGGGAGCTGATCTTCCGTTTGATGTATGAAATGGCTGGATGCCGCAAGCCGGTCCTCCGTCTTTGGTTTTCCTCGATGGAGGACAGCGCTATCCGGGAGGGCTTTTCTGATCTGCGCCCCGGCACCGATTATGAAGCCCTGTATCAATCTGCCCTCTGCCGCCAGAAAGCGGATTGGCTGGTGGGGATCAACGCCACGCGCCTTTTCTCCGTTCTCTATCACCGCACCTTGAATGTAGGCCGTGTTCAGACCCCCACACTGGCAATGCTGGCGGAGCGTGACGCAAAGATCACGCTGTTTCACAAGGAAAAATATCATTTGCTGCGCCTGACGCTGGACGGAGCCAAAGCGGTGTCGGAGAAGTTCACCGATCCGGCAGAGGCGGAACAGGCAGCGGCTATGTGCAAGGGTGTGACCGTCACCTGTACTTCCGTCACGAAGGAGCAGAAGAAGGAACAGCCGCCGAAGCTCTATGATCTTACCACCTTGCAGCGTGAGGCAAACCGCCTGTTTGGATACACAGCGAAGCAGACCCTTGACTACGCCCAGAGCCTCTACGAAAAGAAGCTGCTGACTATCCCCGCACGGACAGCCGGTATCTGACCTCTGACATGGAGGAAACGGTGTCCTGCGTGATCCATCTGGCGGCAAAGCTGCCACCTTTTGATAGCTGCACAGACTTCTTCCCTCTGATGGAGGCCATGATCTCCGACAAGGATGTATCCGACCACCACGCCATTATCCCTACGATGGAGATTGAAAAAGTGGATATCAAGGCTCTGCCCCTGGGCGAGCGCAATTTGTTTCTCTTGGTCTGCTGCAAGCTGCTGTGTGCATCGGCAGAGCCGTATGTGTATGAGGCGGTCACGGCCACCTTTAACTGCGGTGGCCAGTCCTTCACCGCAAAGGGCAAGCGCATCCTCTCCGAAGGATGGCGGGAGATCGACCGCATTTTCCGTACCTTCTTGAAGGAAAAGCCTGCGGATGGGGACGGCGGCACGCTCCCGGACTTCACCGAAGGGCAGACTTTTGACGGTGCGGAGGTTGCTGTTACCGAGCATTTCACCCAGCCGCCGAAGCCCTATACCGAAGATACCCTCCTGTCCGCTATGGAGAACGCAGGCAAGGATGATATTCCCGATGAGGCGGAGCGAAAAGGTCTTGGCACGCCTGCGACCAGGGCGGCCATCATTGAAAAGCTGGTGGCAGCCGGATTTGTGGAACGCAAGAGCAAGAGCTTGATCCCCACAAAAGCCGGTATCAACCTTGTCACGGTCCTGCCGGAGCCGCTGACCTCTCCCATGCTGACAGCGGAATGGGAACAGAAATTGACGGAGATTGCAAAAGGCAGCACTGACTCGGATACCTTCATGGACGGTATCCGCACGATGGTCCAGGAGATCGTGTCCACCTATTCCTGCATTTCCGAGGATGGCAAAAAGCTGTTTGCCCCGGAGAAGGAAGTGATCGGTACCTGCCCCCGTTGCGGCCAGCCGGTTTATGAGGGTAAGAAGAACTTTGCGTGTTCGGATCGGTCCTGCGGTTTCGTCCTCTGGAAAAATGACCGCTTCTGGACGAGCCGCAAGAAGGAGCTGACAAAGAAGATGGCAACGGACCTTCTGAAAAAGGGACGTACCAATGTCAAGGGGATGTGGTCCGAAAAGAAGCAGGCTGCTTATGACGCTGCGGTGATCCTGGATGACACGGGTGGCAAATACATCAACTTCAAACTGGAATTTCCGAAAAGAAAGGAAGGTGTCAATGACAGAAAATAAGACTTTGGAACATTTACCCGAAGTGAGGGCGGCGGTGGCTGCCCTCTCCCCGGAGGACCGGGAGTTGCTGGCGGCGGTGCAGGCGTCACCCTTCAAGCTGACAGCGCCGGAGCAGTTCAAGGAGTTTGCGGCCAACATCGACTATTTCGTGTTTGAGCCCAACATCCACGATTTGAACGATCTGGGCTGGCGGTATCTGGCACAGCACATGGATATGCTGCTGCCCCCGGAACTTCTGAAAGCGATTGACCCTGTTCCGTTTGGCAAGTACGCCATGCAGGAGGAACAGGGCCATTTTACGGAACACGGATACATTTCTCTCTCCGGCGACGAGTGGAACCATGAACGCCCTGCGGAGCCGGAGAAAAAGCCTTCCATCCGGGAACGGCTGGAACAGGGCAAGAAGGAATGTGCAGAGAAAAACAAGTCGCAGCCCCACAAGGAAAAGTCTGCGCCGGAACTGTAAGGAGGTGCTGATATGCCATATTACGATCACAACAAGGATTATCCCTTTGCCGCCTTTATCACCAATCTTGGGAAGTACAATGAGGGCGAGCTTGTGGGCGAGTGGGTGAAGTTTCCCACCACCGCCGAGGAATTGAAGGAAGTATTTAAGCGTATCGGGATCGGCCAGAAGGATGACTTCGGCAATCCCTATGAGGAATGGTTCATCACGGACTATGACTGCTATGTGGACGGTCTTTACAGTAAGCTGGGTGAATATGAAAATCTGGACGAGCTGAATTATCTGGCATCGAAGCTGGATGAAATGAGCAAAAGCGAATACGCACAGTTTCAGGCCGGTATGGAAATGGGCGACCATTGCGGCAGCCTGCAGGAAATCATCAACCTCACCGAGAATCTGGATTGCTATGAGATTTACCCCAATATCGAGGATTATGATGATTTGGGCCGCTATTACATCGAAGAACTGGAGGTTTCAAAAGTTCCCGCCCACCTGCAGAACTATATCGACTATGAAGCCTATGGCCGGGACGTTGCGTTGGAGGAAAACGGCACTTTCACCGATCAGGGCTATGTGTGGGATACCAGAGAAACCTTCCATGAGTATTATGACGGCGAGCGTGGCAGCATCCCCGACGAGTACCGGGTAATGACCTTCCAGGATGACGTTCCCGAAGAAGAAAAATCCGAGTGGGCTATGGATATCGCCTTTGACATGGATGAATTTTTCCGTCAGAACGATCCGCAGTATGCGGCGGAGCACCCGGAGGCACACGCCGCAAAGGAAGAACTGTATGAAAATCTGATGGCCGGACGCATTTCTTCGCTGGATGAAAAGCTGGCGGCGCTGGGTCAAACGCAGGAGGACTATCTTCCTTCGGAGATTGAAAAATTCAAGGACGCCACGGGCTATGAGGAATTTCTTGATTTTGATCCGGCGGAGGCCAAGGCCGCTTTGGATGACCCGGACAAGTCCCATGCGGATGAAATGCTGTCCGCTGTTGAGAAGGCTGCCTCGGAAAAGATGACTGTGCTTGTAGTGGAGCCTATGAAGGAACCCTATGTGAAGGAGATCAACTCCGACCTTCATTCCCTGCAGGCAGAGGTTGGTGGTGATATTGGGGCAACCTATCCCTATTCTGACCCGGTGGCGCTGGTCTGCAATGATGAAGGAAAGCTCATCGGGCTTGATCTGAACCGTGGGCTGCGGGATGAAAATGGAGAAATTTATGATATCGTAGCAGGGACTTTTTTGGTGGTTGGACTTGGTGAGGAAGATTTTGCCTCCCTGTCCCCGGAACTGATTCAGAAATACACGGAACAGTTCAAAACGCCGGAACGATTTATGCGGATCAATGGCAATATCGTTGTTCTTCCTGTCCCAGCAGAGAAGCAAGACCTCGCTTATCTGCCAGACCGTTTTGAAACCGGCGAGCGTGTGCAGACACCCAGGGGCAGCTTTCAGGTGACGGCTATGAGCCGGGAACAGATGGAGGCGGCCGGTTACGGTGTCCACCATATTTCCGATGATGGAAAGTATCTTATCATGGGAAATGGTACACGGGCCTTTGCCGTGGCAGCGGAGCAGCCGGAGAAGGACAATCCTCTCCGCACCGCTGAAATGACGCTGGAGGATGACTACGGCATGATCGACGGCGTTATCAACAACGGCAGACGCGGCGAAGAATTGGAAAAAGCCCAGGAGTATGCAGAGCGGACAACGCCGGAGAAGCCTTCCATCCGTGAGAGGTTGGAGGACGCAAAACGGGAGTGTGCCGAGCACAAGCCCCAGGAGGGCAAGAAGCCCGGCCGTGATGTGCCGGAGCATGACTGCCTATGAGTCGAAGCAAGAAATGGCGGCTGGAATGGGCGTTCTTCCTGGGTGAGAACGGCAGGCGGCAGTATAACCATATCTGTAAAAAATGTGTTCACGGCTGCAAGCAGAGTTTCCGGGCGTGTCTGGTCGCTTGTCCGCATTACAGTTCCAAACGATCTAAAATTTGTGAGGATAAGGGTAGAAAAACCGCAGAATAATTCCCTGTATCCGTACTTTCAAAGAGAGCCTTTATGATTTCTCATGTGTCGGTCTGCTTGCTGGCACATAGAGAAAATGGCTCGATTCCAAACACTTTCTATCACGCAAAACGGGAGTACAGCCTTTCGGTTCGTCCGATTGGCTGTACTCCCGCTTTTTCTTTTTAATCAAATTATTTGAACAGGGGTACAAACTGTACCTCAGTTAGAGAAGGATTTCCATAGTATTTTTTAGGATTGGATAGGAAAGGATGGATAGTCGCCGTAGTAGCGTTGTGGGAATGTGCGTAAACTGCCAGAATTGCGAGGCTGTGGGAAAGCTGTTTGCAGACCTGTGGGAAAAGGCTTGTCTTTTTCCATCAGGTTGTGAATGGTTTTTCCATCGGCACGAGCGGCAGTTTTCCATATTTCCATGACGCAAAAAATCATCCAACGATTAGCCGGTACACCGTCAGCGGCACATACCACACCGCCACGATCAACCGCCATGCCAGAATGAAACCACCGATCACACCACCGATAATGAAGTTCAATGCAAACAGGGCGATCCCTCCACCCAGGGAGCCGCCGCCCGGCACGATCCAGAGGCACATCCGATGGAGGCCAAACGGCAGCCCGCAGAGTATCCAGAGCCATACATAGTCAAGCTCTCCGTTCTTCATGCAGGCGGATTTGAAAATACAATACAGGATCAGCGCCACGATTACGGGCAGTACACTTTTGAAGAAAAATGCTTTGATTGCTTCGCTTCTTGTCATCGGTAAAACCTCCTTCCGCAGTTCCATTATACAGGATGCCGGGAGCTGCGCCCAGCGTCTTTCAGAGAAAATTATTCAAGTTCATGCCGCCGCTGTTGTTCCTGTTCCTTTGGAACGGTCAGCAGCGCATCCACATTCTGCTTAACGGTATCGTATTCCTGGGCTTCGGTTCTTGCGGCTTTGTATTCAGCAAGGAGCCGTTCCTTTTCGGCGGTGAGATTGGCAAGCTCCGTTTTCATGCTTTCCGTTGTCGGCAGCGGCACAGCCCCCAGCCGTTTCAATTCTCTGGCGGCCGCTTCAAAAAGGATGATCTCGCTCTCATGCCCCCGCAGGAACTTTTCTTTATCATTCGATTTACGGTATCGGTCATAAAGTGGCTTTAGCTGACGGTAAGTGCCGGCGTGCTTCATCACAAGGGTAAGTTCGGCACTTCTGCTTTCTACCCGCTTGATTTCTGCATGAGCGGTATCCCTGCGTGCGGATACTGCGGTCAGTTTGCTTTCCAGTTCTCCATAGTTGCTTATCCCGTGCTCGGTCAGGAAATTCATGGTCTTGGCGGCCTGTTTCAGATTGTTCAGCTTCGCCCAATGGGTGAAGCCTGCGCTCTGCTGCGCCTTGATATTGTTCTGGATATCAATGAGCAGGCTGATCTTTCCGTTTTGCTGTTTCGGCTGGCGGGAAGGTCTGGAGCGTCCGGCGATCCGGGCGGCAAGGGCTTCTTCGGTGTAGTCCACACCAAGGGTTTTCAGACGGGTGAATCGTTCCTGATCCGGCGCTCTGGTGGAGATATATTTGCCCCGCTTGATCTCATAACCTTCTCTCTGCAGGCGACGAAGCAGTTCTTCTAAATCGGAACAGGCTGGCAGGAGTCGGTCGATGGCCGCTTTCAGCTTCGCCTTATAGCTGGTGCCGTTCTGTGCAGCCTGATGTTCAATATAGCTCTTGCCTTGTCTTGTCCTGGGATGATGACGGACAGACCGTGTTCCTTGCAAAGCCGGTCGGAGGTACGGCGGATATCGTGATAGCTTCGCTTGTTGGAATGATAGTGTTTATGATCCGCAAAGCTGACCGCATTGAAAATCAGGTGATTATGAACATGATCTTTGTCTATATGAGTGGTAAGTACAAACTCATACTTGCCGCCCAGGATTTCTTTTGCGAGCTTCATGCCGATCTCATGGGCCTGCTCCGGCGTGACCTCCCCAGGCTGAAAGGCTTGGATCAGGTGGCGACCCAGGTTCGTTCCCTTGTCGATGGCGTGGCGGCGGGTCCAGGAAAATTCGATATCCGCAGTTTCGGCGGCGCAGCATAGGCGGATACCAGGAGCTTCCCGTCTGTTTTCTCCGGGTTGCAGATATAGTCAATGGCTGCTTTCAGCGTTGACTTGATAGGATGTGTCTTTGTAACTGCCATATCTCGTCCAGCCTTTCCCGTATCTCGTCCATGTCGGCCTGATACACAGGACCTCCGGCGTTGATCCGCTTGGCGATCTGGTTAATATTCCGACCGATGGAGGAAAGCTCTTTGGTGAACGCTTGATATCTGCGGTGTCCGTATAGATGATATATCCGTCAATCGCCATCTTGCGGAGGTAGGCACCATATCTGCGTGTGGGGAGCTGGCTCATTTTCTCGTCTATGAGCCGTTTTTCGTCCTCCGTAACATAGAATTTCATTTGGATATTCCGCTTTCGGTTTGCCATGCGCCGCCTCCGTTCTTTATAAGGGTTTGGGACTATCCCAACAAGCAATTTGAATTTCGGGCAAGGGACCTGAAAATCTCAAAATTCGCAAGCGGGTACTCGCTTGCTGTGCTTGCTACCGTATCTTATCCCTACTCATAAAGCGTTGCAGAAGTCCAAAAAGCCCGCAAAATAAGAAAAAACAGAGGAATGTTCAGACACCCTCCGATA
>ENA-OQBJ01000243-OQBJ01000243.1-human-gut-metagenome-genome-assembly--contig:-NODE-243-length-29658-cov-10.041482_pt1 | contig 29658 bp, 30 predicted proteins | sample MGYA00242743_ERZ504545 | MGnify/ENA primary metagenome ERZ504545 (study PRJEB26092, sample SAMD00036252) | human gut metagenome | host: Homo sapiens | study: EMG produced TPA metagenomics assembly of...
AAGGGTCTTTGTTGGATGGATTTGATTTCAGCTGGCGTTCACTTGATCAGTTGATGAAACAGCCTTATCAGCTTGAGGGCTTCCAATCTTTGGAATACTCCAATGGAAAAATGGTATACAGAAGATCAGTTGGTTGATGATGGTTCTGTTACTGCTACAGTATCTTCTCGTAAGTTGACAGAATATTTCCGTCCATACCAGATTGTTTCTACTAATATGCTTTACAATGGTATGACATGGTCTATGGCTCAGTACCTACAGCCAATGCCTTTGCGTCAGTTTATGCTTACTGCTCCTGACCATAAGACATACGGTGATTCTCCATTGTACCAGAATCCATACTGGCCAATGAAACCAGATGAAGCTGCGGAGCAGTAATGAGATTCCTTTGAAATAACGAATAATTCGCCCAATAGCAAAACTCATAAGCTATTGGGCGTTTTTTTTTCCAGCTCTTTTTGATTCCAGTATCTAATCAAAAATCAACTTAAAACATAAATCATGAAACAAATTAAACTGAAAACGGGGATAATGACAGTATTGTCATTGTTCTTTTTATTATCATTCGGAAGTTGCAGTTCCAGTAATGATTCCACAGGAACTGATACTCCTGTAAATCCCAAACCATCGGATGTGAAAGTGATGGATAAATCAAAGATTGTTGACTATAACCAGTATTATTGTCCTGCAAAATGGAATGAAGGATTTGAAAAGGGACCTGATTACATGCTCCGCAGCGATGCCAGATGGTCGTGGTGGAGAATGAAGCAGAGCGAGCACTTCTTTGTGTTCTGGGAGCCTGGCTTTGGAGATAATCCTAATTCTGAATCTGTACCGGAGGCTTTGCGTGTGGATGTTGATGACTTGTTGCAGAAGGCTGAGCAGTTCTATAAGACCAATGTAGAGAAACTCGGTATGGCAACTGTGGACAGGGGAAATCGGTTCTTGACAATCATAAGATGCAGATTTATCTCCTTTATCAGACAGATTGGCTTGCCACAGGTTCAGGCTATGATGACAAGATTGGTGCCCTTTGGGTAAATCCATCTACCTGCAAGCCGGTTGGTTCAACCATTGGTTATGAGATAGGACACTCTTTCCAATATCAGGTTTCTGCCGACAAACTCTTCACGGGTGAGGTTACGCCAATAGATAGCTGATGGTTCTCAGCTTGTGCCTGCTGGATTCCGTTATGGATTTGGTGAAATGGTGCTGGCGGTTGTGCTTATTGGGAACAATGTGCCCAGTGGCAGTCGTTCCAGGATTATCCTAACGAGTGTTTTGACCAGGACGCTCATTATGCTGTTTGGCTCAAGAATCATCATCGCCACTTCAACCATGAGTTCATGCGTTACGCCAGCTACTGGTTCCAGTATTGGTTTACTGAAAAGCATGGCATTGCGTCATACGCCCGTATCTGGAAAGAAAGCAAATATCCGGAGGATCCGCTCCAGACTTATATGCGCATCTATTGCAACAATAGTCTTGATGCACTCTACAAGGATTTGTATGCGTATAGTGCTCATTGTGCTGACTATGATTTCAAGGCTGTGCATCAGTATAAGAAGGAGGCTGCCATTAACTATTCTACCAAACTGTATAAGAACGATGGCTACTATCAGGTGGCTTATACCAACTGTCCTGGTACAACAGGTTTCAATCTCATCCCGCTGAATGTTCCTGCTTCAGGCAAGGTAAGTGCTACGCTTGAGGGCTTGGCTCCTGGTTCTGCTTTGGCAGCTGGAGATCCTGGTACTGTGGTAGATGGAGATGGTAATGCCAAAAGTACTGTGACCAAGTATAATTCCCAGAGCAATACTCAGCAGAATTATCGTTATGGTTTTGTGGCTATCACCAAGATGGTAAGTCGCATTATGGCGAGATGCATACAGGCAAGAAAGGCACAGCAACCTACGAAGTTCCTGCCAATACTGAGCGATTGTACCTCTGTGTGCTGGCTGCTCCTGATAAGTATAATCGCAATGCCTGGATGATGATGAGACCAATGATGAGCAATGGCCTTATCGTGTGAAGTTCTCGGGTACCGACTTGCTGGGCAACGTGACGATACCGGAAGGAGACCCTACTGATTTGGAGACTTCACTTGAGGTAAGTCTTGACGCAAGCAGCGAAAGCTATCCTCTGCATACCTTCAATCTCTTGAATGATGGTGTTATGGAGAAGATGGCAAAGGCATTCAAGTTGCAGCCTTCTGAGATTGCAAGTGCTACATTGGAGGCTGGCGATGTGAAGCTGAGGGCTTCACGGTCCTGCTGATGGCAAGGTGGCTGTGGGCTTGACTAATCCTGATGGCAAGGTGTCGTATGCTTACTCTGCCAATGGCATTGGTTTCTGGATTGCAGCCGATGGCACAGCCAGTTCTTGGGGCGATGCTCCTATCTACTATGAGTATGATGCCGTTGGCTATGGCTTGACCGTGGGTCATAATCCTGGTCACTCCGAAAAGGGCAAGACTTATACCATCAAACCAACGATGGTATATAATAAAGGTGGCAAGCTCCATAAGGCTGTTATTACCATCAAGATGAAATTCGCATAATTAATATAGTTAGTTCCGTTGCTGACGTAAAACTGTTGTTTTGCAGAATGCAACGGAACTTTTTTGTTTCTCCACTTATATTGATAACACTCTCGTTTCTTCTTTTAATACGTACGCATCCGAAGCGTAAGATGTGTTGTCTTAATACCCTATAACTCATTACTTAAACAGTTATACTTCTACGTTTATTTGGCTTGAACTTCTTGATTTGTATAGTTGCTGCCATATGCCGGAAACATTGCTGCCATATGCCAGTAATCTTGCTGGCAATTGCCGACAACCTTGCTGGCATATGGCAGCAATCGCATACATCTAATTCTTTAAGGCGATAGATTGTCTTCTCACATCATATCAGCTATGTGTTTTAGCCTTTTAAGAATACTAAAGAAAGCATTCTTTCATCAAAATAATAAAGAAATATAATATTGAGGTTTCGTATTAAAAAGAAAACCATCCGGTAGAACTAATGCTATCAGATGGTTTCCTTGTTTTATTATTGTTTAAACAAGTCTCTCTATATCTTCTATTGAAAGACCTGTACCTTTGGCAACTTGCTCTAGTGTGAACCCCATGCCGAAAAGACGCTTGGCGGTGGCCAACTTTTCTTTGGCAACACCTTCTTCTCTGCCTTCTTTTCTGCCTTCTTCTCTACCTTCTTTTCTGCCTTCTTTTCTGCCTTCTTCCTTCGCAGTATCGATTGAATTTTTTATGTCACGATAGGCTTAAGACTATCCTCGTATTCTCGTAATTCTTGTTGACTGAATTTAGCGATTTCAGCTTCTTCAAACAATTTCGTGAAAATTCTTTCTTTTAAAGCTTTCGGTCGTTTGTCAAGCTTGGGTAAATTCTTGAGTACATAGAGCCATTTGTCATACAGAGTTTCTAGCTCAGTCTCGCTTTTGTTGAATTTGGCAATCTCAATATACTTGAAAGAAAGCTTGTCGTTAAAGACCTTGAATGTCTTTTTGTCTAGCAGGCCAACATCGTGATTGATTTCTTTTTGGTCGAAAGCTTCTTCCTTAAAATCAAAATTGAGCAATGCTACTGTATAAACGTGGTCTAGCTTGAAATTCCAATCCTGTCCTTTTGGGGCTTGCTCTCTGATAGGAAATGTAGAGTAGAAGAGAGAACGGTCTTTGAAGTATTTCTGAAAGGCGTTCTGCATTTCAACGATGAACTTTTCTCCTTTCTCATTTTCACAATACACGTCAAAGATAGCTTTGCGCTCTGCGAAAACATCACCAACGTGCTCGCTATTGAGGTAGCGGACATCCTTAATGACTTGCTCTCCATCGAAAAGTGAATTCAGAAAGTTGATGAGCAAGTCTTTATTTGGCTTTGTTCCAAATATACGTTTGAAACCAAAGTCGGTAAGTAAGCTGATATATCGTTCTTCTGATAATCTCATAATCTGTTCTTTTTATAGAATTCTTTTGGCAAAGATACGATATTTGTATCATTTTAGACGATATTGCGAGCGTTTTTGCTAGATTATCAGTACTTTTGTGGCGAAATATCAATAACGAAAATAATAAATAACGCAAAAATCATAACCGAAATGAAACGAATCTTCTTATCGCTGATACTCACAGCGGCAACCTTGCCTTGGGCTACTGCAGTCCTGGCACAGCAGGACCCATCTGAGGCTCCTGCCACCAGACCCGGAAATCCTGTTTCTGCACCACAGAAACTCATCTTTGTACCGGACTCTCTGAAATCCTATGATTTCAACAAGGATGATGAGAGATGGTGCTGGCGACATAGTGCACAGACCCAGAATATCGTGTATTTCTGGGAAAAGCCATTCGGAGACAATCCGCAGAATCCTCCTTCGCTCGAAGGTAAGCCGATGAAATTCGATCTTGGTAATCTGCAGACTCAGGTTGAACGATTCTACCGTTTCTTCCGCGATACCCTGAAGTTCTCGCTGCCAGGCAGCATCTGCGACAAGTATAAGATGATGGTGATGGTGAACTATTCGCTGGAAGGAACCGCTTACGGCGGAACTTACGATGATTTTATCGGAGCGCTCTGGGTAACGCCTAACCGTATTCAGGATCAAAAACTCAATTGTCTGGCTCACGAGTTGGGACACAGTTTCCAACTTCAGATCATGGCAGACAAAACGGGCGAAGCCTGGGGAGGAAGCGGTTTCTTCGAGATGACATCCCAATGGATGCTCTGGAGAGTGAATCCAGAGTGGATAACAGATGAGAAGTATCATTTCGATGCCTTCAGACAGCTTACCCATAAGGGTTATCTGCATCTGGACAACATCTATCATTCGCCATACGTGATAGAGTGGTGGGCAGAGAAACATGGATTGGAAAGCATCGCCCAGCTCTATCGGGAAGGAAAAGTAGGAGAGGACCCGGTTGTTACCTACAAGCGGAAATATAAGATGAGTCAGAAGCAGTTTAATGATGAAATGTTCGACTGCTACCGTCATCTCGTGAACTTCGATTTCGGTTATGCCCGCAAGGAGACCCGTCCTTACGCCTGCACCTTCGATACCAAGATGCTGGAGCAGAAGAATGGTTATCTCCGTCCGGATACAGCTTCGGTTCCAGAGAACTATGCTTTAATGCCATCAAGTTGGAAATCCCGAAGGCAGGCAAGAAGGTTACAGTAGATTTCAGAGCCATCGATGCCGAGGGCAAGGTGTTCAAGGCATCCAAGGACAAGATGGCACGCACCATCGGTTACCGTTATGGATTGGTGGGAGTAACCGCCGATACCGATGAATGCATCTATAGCCCGATGAGTGAAGCGAAGAGCGGAAAGGTTTCGCTTGTGGCTCCAAAGTCCCAGCCTCTCAAGGCGCTCTATCTGGTGGTGATGGGAGCTCCTGCGAATCATTCGCTCGATCCATCTTCCCGCCGTTTCCCTTATGAGGTAAGAGTGAAATATGAGTGAAGTACGATTCGGATAAGAATCAAGTACGAATCGAATAAAAATCATCTACATAAAAAAATATCATAGCTTATGAAGAATAAGACTTTATTATCGGCATCTCTTGCCCTGGTGATGGCGATGCCGGCAGCTACAGCTTCAGCACAGGGCACATTAGAAGATTACAACAGAGCCTATGCGCTACGTCATCAGTTCTCTGCCGATTCCGTGTTCCATTGGACACGCTCGTCGGCTTGGTGCGATTCCACCATGTATTGCATTATCAGATTTCTACTCCTCAGGCAAGAAGTTTGTTTCCTATGATGCCGACAAGGATGAGATGAAGACCTATGATTCGCAGGAAGCGATGGAGAAGGCGCTGGGCATCAAGCCTCGTCTTGCCAACAAACCTCAGTTTGGCAGACGCCATGAGCGCCATTGGATGGAGGTAGATGAGGAGAAGGAGGCTTATCCGGTACTTTCGCCAGACGGAAGATGGAAGCTACATCGAAGGTTACAACGTGGTGGTTCATGAGGCAGGAAAACCTTATACCGAAGCCAAGCGAATCCTCACCCAGGATGGTACCATCGGCTGCTATTACAGCAACCGCATCCAATGGAGCCCAGACGGCAAGCACATCTTCGTATGCAAGCGTGTGCCGGTAGAGAAGCGCTATGCTTACTACGTGGAATCTTCGCCTGCCGACCAGCTGCAGCCTATCCTCCACAAGCAGGAGTATGCCAAGCCGGGCGATGCCCTGCCACAGCATTATCCGGTCATTATCGATGTGGCTACCGGAAAGAAGGTGGAGGCTGACAGACATCAGATAGAAAACCAGTATGAACTGGAATGGATGCAATGGACACCAGATAGCAAGGAGGTGACGATGGAGTACAACCAGCGTGGGCATCATCTCTATCAGATGCTGGCGATGAATGCCGAAACCGGCAAGCTTCGTATCGTGGTAGAGGAGCGTGCCAATACCTTTGTGAACTATGGTCGTCTGTGGCGTCAGTTTATCAAGGATGGCAAGCAACTGCTCTGGATGAGCGAGCGCGACAACTGGAATCATCTCTATCTCTACGATGTGCAGAAGTCGAAGGTTATCCGACAGATAACAAAGGGCGACTGGTTTGTTCGCGGCATCCAGCGTGTGGATGAAGAGAAGGGAGAAATCTATTTCTCGGCTAGTGGCGTGAACAAGAATGAGGACCCATATCTGGTACATTATTATAAAATAGGTATCGACGGCAAGAATATGGTGGCGCTCACTCCTGAAGAGGGAAATCATAGTGCCCAGTATACTTACGATTACCGTTATCTCCTGGATACCTATTCTAAGGTGGATGCCGCTCCTGTTACCGTGCTCAGAGATGTGCAGACCGGTAAGCTCGTCAAGACTCTGGAGACGGCTGATATTGCTACTTTGAAGAAGCACGGATGGGTAGCTCCTGAGGTGTTTGTGGCTAAGGGGCGTGATGGCAAGACCGATATGTGGGGCATCATCCAGCGCCCTACCAATTTCGATCCTAATAAGAAATATCCGGTCATCGAATACATCTATGCGGGTCCGGGCGATGCCTATACTCCGAAGAGTTTCATGCCATACAACTGGTACACCACTTCGCTTGCCGAACTCGGTTTCATCGTAGTTCAGCTCGATGCGATGGGAACTTCCTATCGCGGCAAGAAGTTTGAGGAGGTTTGCTACAAGAATCTGAAGGATGCCGGATTCCCAGACCGTGAACTCTGGATCAAGCTGCAGCCAAGAAGTATCCTTATATGGATGCTGATAATGTGGCAATCTATGGCTGTTCGGCAGGCGGACAGGAGAGTACTACAGCCGTATTGCTGCATGGCGATTTTTACAAGGCAGCCTATAGTGCCTGTGGCTGTCACGACAACCGGATGGATAAAATCTGGTGGAACGAGCAATGGATGAGCTGGCCTATCGATTCCAGTTACGTGGAGTGCAGCAACGTGGAGAATGCCCACAAGCTGGAGCGCCCTCTGATGCTGGTGGTAGGTGAGATAGATGACAACGTAGATCCATCGAGCACCTATCAGGTGGTGAATGCGCTGGAAAAGGCGAACAAGGATTTCGAACTCGTGGTGATTCCTGGAGCCCATCATACCATGGGCGAACTCTATGGCGAGCACAAGCGTTACGATTTCTTCGTGAAGAATCTGCTGGGTGTGAAACCGCCTAAATGGAGCGATGTAAAGAGCAAGTAATTCTGGTTTCAATCTGTTGATAGTGAAACTTCTCACTTGAATCATTATTTAAGTTTTGCCCTGAAGCAAACGGATAGTCTCACTTTTAAAAAGTAGCTATTTGCTTGTTTCGGGGCTTTTTTTGTTCTTTTTGTTGTATTTCTCGTTATATTTTTGTAATTTTGCGGCATTAAATTATCTAACAACAGAAAATAAAGACCCATATAATGAGAAAGATATCTACTCTAATGGTTTCTGTGCTCTGCATGATGATGCCTGTAGGGGCTGAGGCGCAGGTGCCGACAGCCTTTGTTTCGAAAGGGGCTACGGATATTCAGGCGCAGCCACATACGATAACGCAAACCAACTCGGGTGCACAATGGGCTCCTATCGACCCTATGGTGCGCTCTATCACGATGGATGATGGTTTGCCGAGTAATGCTGTGCGTAGCGTGGTTCAGGGTTCCAAGGGATACATGTGTTTGGTACAGACAACGGATTGTGCCGTTTTGACGGATACGATGTCAAAACCTATTATAATCCCTTTACGACTGTAGATCAGTTTGTGAGCGCTCTTACTGCTTGCGAAGAAGGACTGCTGGTAGGTTGCAATAATGGAGCCTATCTGTTCTGTAATGCAACCGACCGATTCCAGAAACTGAGTGATAAGATTACGGCGCCTGTCCTTAATTTTTCGCTTGACGGCGATCAGAATATTTGGATTTCTACCAACGGACAGGGTGTGTTCAGATTCAATCGGACTACTCACGAACTGCATCAGTATCCGATGAAGAATATTCAGGGTAAAGTGCAAAGTACGCTGGTTGATGCCAACAACCAGGTATGGATGCTCTGTAACCATGGTGGAGCCAGCATCTATCATCTCAACAAGTCGACCGACCAGTTTGAAGCATTCCCTCTGAAGGGCGATGCAACCAGGTTTTACGGCATGGCGATGCTGGCTGCTCCCGATGGCAATCTTTATGTCGGAACCTGGGAAAACGGACTTTACAAGCTCAACGTCGATGGTAGTGCAGAACAGCTCATCAGCGGAACCTTGAGTAATGCTGTTCATCATATCCACCAGCTTTACAGCAACGGTAACAAGTATCTTCTCATAGCCAGCGATGATGGTCTGGTGCAGTATGACATCCAGAACCGTACTTGGCGCATGTTGTCGGAAGTAAACAATCCGAGCCGGAGTACCAACGAGCGTTTTGTTTATGGTATTGCGGGCGATAATGAAGGCGGCATCTGGGTAACTACTTTCTATGGTGGCGTAAGTTATCTTCCTTCTGTGAGTGTGGAAGCTCGTTTCCGTGCTTATTCTGCCCGTCTGGGTGGATTGCGCGGTAATGTGGTAGGAAGATTCTTCGAAGACCGTCAGCATCGCATCTGGATAGCTACAGATGATGCCGGACTCGACTGCTTTAATCCCCAGACCAACAGTTTTGTTTCTTATCCGGGCAAGGCGGCTATGGGCAAGTATAATGTTCATGCGCTCTTTGCTGATGAAAATGATCTGTGGGTGGGAACCTATGGCAATGGTGTCATCAGAATGAACATGGCTACCGGAGCGCAGCAGTTTTTCTCTACCGATGGAATGGTTTCTGGCAGTAATGCCTATTGTATTTATCGCGACCGGAAGAACCGGCTCTGGGCGGCTACGATGGATGGTGCCAACCTTTTCGATGAAGGGCAGCAGAAGTTTAGAAAAATCAAGTCGTTCAAGTCGCTTACCATCGATATCAAGGAAGATTCTCAGGGCAACGTATGGTTTGCTACCCAGGGAGGTGGCTTGTGGCGCTTGGACAAGAATAATGTCTGGAAACAGTATAAACATGTAGAAAATGATTCTAATTCGCTGGTGAGTGATCAGGTAAACTGCCTGGTTATCGGCGAAAAGGGACAGCTTTATGCGGCAACCGGCGATGGGCTTTGCGAATTTCTGCCTTCAAAAGGTGTATTCCGACGCATCTCCATCGAGGCGCTTAGCTGGATTTCGCGAGTCTTGTCATTTCGCAGGGAGTAATGTGGATTTCTACCAGCAAGGGTATTGTGAAATATACGCCGGGTGAACCTGTCCAGCTGTTCAATAAATATGACGGACTCACTTGTGATCAGTTTATGCCAAACGCCGGACTCCTGGCCTCTGATGGCAGAATCTATTTCGGTTCTACAAGAGGTTTCAACTGCTTTTATCCATATCTCGTCAAGATCAACCAGGTAGCTCCTCCTGTAGCAATCACCTCGGTAGAACTCTTCGGTCAGCCGATAGAGGCGGGGAGCGACCAGCTGGAGAAATCTCTGAGTCATGCAGCAGAACTCAATCTGTCTCATAACGAGAATACCATCAATATCTCGTTTGCCGCCCTGAGCTATGTATCGCCTGAGAAGAACCAGTATGCTTACAAACTTGAGGGAGTAGACAAGGATTGGGTTTATACCCACGAGCATCGTGCCAACTATACCAATCTTCCTGCCGGAACCTATACCTTTCTGGTTAAGGCAACCAATAATGATGGTGTATGGTCGAAGAATGAGGCAAGACTGCAGATTGTGGTTCATCCGCCGTTCTGGTGGTCTTTGCCTGCCAAGATTCTGTATCTTCTGCTCATCGGTTACGCAATCTACTGGTTCATGCAGAGCCGGTTGAAGCGTGAAAAGCGCCGTCATCAGGAAGAACTCGACCAGTTGGAACTCAAGCAGGATCAGGAGATGAGAGATGCCCGCCTGCAGTTCTTCACGATGATTGCCCATGAAATCCGTACGCCGGTAACGCTTATCATCGGACCTTTGGAGAATCTGAAAGAGCATTGGAAACAGGTTTCCGGAAAACTTACCGATGGTGAGACTATCACGCAGACGCTTTCTGTTATCGACCGTAATGCCCAGCGTTTACTCTTGCTCGTCAATCAGCTGCTCGATTTCAACAAAGTGCAGCAGAAGGGCATGCAGATTCATTTCCATTTGAACAACATTTCGAAGCTGATGCATGCTGTGGCAGAACGCTTCGCTCCTACCTTCGAGCAGAAAAGCATCCGTTTTGATGTTGATTATCCTGCTGATGATCTCGTGGCGATGATAGATCAGGAGGCCGTTACCAAGGTTATCAGCAATCTGATGACCAACGCCTTGAAATATACCGGAGATTATGTGCACCTGTCCTGTCGCCTGCTGGAGGATGGAAACCATTTCCGCATAGAGGTGGAAGACAACGGATTGGGAATCAGTCCTGACGAAAAGGAGAAAATCTTCGGAGCTTTCTATCAGGCACGCGACAACAAACCGGGAACCGGAATCGGTCTCAATATCGTGAAGAATCTCGTTGAGGCTCATCATGGTATGGTTGAAGTAGAATCTGCAGTAGGTAAGGGATCTACCTTTATCGTAACCTTGCCGCTCAACCAGTTGGATGCTGTGGTTGAGAAGGCGGATGAAATGGTGAAGGAAGAAGAAACTGTTGCTGAGGAAAATCTGCTGACAGATGAAACTTCAGTTGAGCAAGGTTCTCAAAAGGCAGGCGTTGCTGTTGCCAGTCCGCTTCGTGAACCGGCAAAACCGGCGATGCTGATTGTGGATGATGATGAAGACATGCGCCAGTTTGTGAAGGCTCATTTCGAAAAGATGTATACGGTTTATACCGCCGACAACGGAAAGAATGCGCTACGTAAACTGGAGAAACATCCGGTTTCGCTCATCATAAGCGACTGGATGATGCCGGAGATGGATGGTCCGGAGTTCTGCCGTAGGGTGCGTGAAAATTCTGAATATTCTCATCTTCCGTTTGTGATGCTCACGGCAAAGACCGATGATGCGGCGAAGACGGAGAGTATGAACTGTGGAGCCGATGTCTACATAGAAAAGCCGTTCTCGATGAAGTATCTTGAGGCAAGCGTAAGACAGCTTCTTGAGATGCGCCGTCTGTTGAGAAGTAAGTTCTCTTATACTCCGCTTGAGCCGATAGCAGAGATAGCTCCAACTCAGGTTGATAATGCGTTCCTGGAACGAATGTCTCGTATCATCGAAGAGAATGTGGCGAATCCGGAACTCAACGTGGCGTTCCTTGCCGAAAAGATGGGCATAAGCCGCTCTTCGCTCTTTAATAAGATTCGCGGTCTTGCCGATGTTACGCCAAACGAGATGATCCAGCTCGTGAAACTGAAGAAGGGCGCAAAGCTCTTGAAAGAAGGAAACTACCGCATCAGCGAAATCAGCTATATGGTAGGTTTCAGCAGTCCTAGCTATTTTGCCAAGTGCTTCCAGAAGCAGTTTGGCGTCAAGCCGATGGATTTCGTAGCTGCGGAATCGTAGGATAGAAAAACTATTCGGATAGAATAAAAAATCGCCTGGGTGCTCAGATGCATCCAGGCGATAGTCTTATTTGTAAAAAGCCTATTCTTTATTTCTTTGTGACTCTGATAAAGAAACCGATGAGGCAGATGTAAGCCAGGAGCGAACAAACCTCAGACATCGGATTAACCCACCAGCTGTCGGCGATACTTACCTCGATGCCGCCAAACTTCAGAAGGGCGCTAACCACACCCATCAGGCTCCACCGGCGATGAAGCCGCTGGCGATGAGCGTTCCCTTCTCACCACGTTCGCTGTTCACCTTGGCATCCTTGCTGCGCGAAGTAACATACCAGTTGATGGCTCCACCCACGAGCAGAGGAACGTTCAGTTCCAGCGGAATAAACATACCCAGAGCGAAAGCTAGGGCAGGAATCTTGAAATAAGTCAGCACGATGGCTATCACGGCTCCGATGCCATAGAGCACCCAAGGAGCTCCCACACCATTCATCAAAGGGTCGATAACCGCAGCCATCGCATTAGCCTGAGGAGCTGCAAGCGAACCCGATGCGAAACCGTAAGTCTCGTTGAGCAGCATCATCACGCCGCCCACGGTAGCCGCACTCACCAGGGTACCGAGGAATTTCCATCCCTCCTGTTTCTTTGGAGTTGTTCCCAGCCAGTAACCAATCTTCAGGTCGGTAATAAACGAACCTGCTACCGAGAGGGCTGTACAAACCACACCACCCATAATCAGGGCAGCCAGCATGCCGCCAGGACCTTTCAGGCCTACAGCCACCATCACCACAGAGGCGAAGATGAGCGTCATCAGGGTCATTCCCGAAACAGGGTTTGAACCCACGATAGCGATGGCATTAGCCGCTACGGTAGTAAAGAGGAAGGCGATGACAGCCACGAGCAGGATTGCGATAATAGCGAAGAGAAGGTTGCCCTCCATCACGCCAAACCAGAAGAAGAGGAAGGTTACGAGGATGGTAACAAGCGAACCGATAGCGATAATCTTGAAAGAGATGTCGCGCTGGGTGCGCTTCACGTTCTCATCCACATCGCTCTTGCCCTTCAGCTCCTTGGCAGCCAGACCTACGGCACTCTTGATGATGCCCCAGCTCTTGATGATGCCGATGATACCTGCCATGGCGATACCGCCGATACCGATGCTGCGGGCGTAGGCACGGAAGATTTCCTCCGGACTCATCGCACCCACGGTCTTCACGATGCTAGGATCCCAGGCGCTCAGCACGCTATCATGGAAGATAACGCTCATGCCCGGAACAATCAGCCACCATACTACGAGCGAACCCAGACAGGTGAAGAAGGCATACTTCAGACCGATGATGTAACCCAATCCCAATACGGCAGCACCTGTGTTTACCTTGAATACGAGTTTAGCCTTGTCAGCCAGGTCGCATCCCAGACTTACCACACGCGATGTGAAATTCTCGTTCCACCATCCCAGACTGGCTACGATAAAGTCGTAAAGACCACCCACCAGTCCGGCTATGAGCAGCGGCTTAGCCTGGTCGCCTCCCTTGGCTCCGCTCACCAGTACCTGCGTGGTAGCCGTAGCCTCAGGGAACGGATACTTGCCGTGCATATCGCTTACGAAGTACTTGCGGAAAGGAATAAGGAAAAGGATTCCCAACACTCCTCCCAGGCAGAAGCCATGAAGATCTTCATAAACGAAGTAGTCATCTCCGGATATTTAGCCTGCAGGATGTAGATGGCTGGCAGGGTAAAGATGGCTCCTGCCACCACAGCACCCGAACAGGCTCCGATGCTCTGGATGATGACATTCTCGCCCAGCGCCTTGCTACGCTTGGTAGCGGTACTTACGCCCACGGCGATGATGGCGATAGGGATGGCTGCTTCGAACACCTGACCTACCTTCAAGCCCAGAAAAGCTGCGGCGGCAGAGAAGATGACTGCCATCACGATTCCCCATGTAACTGACCATCCGTTCACCTCAGGATAAACCTTGTCAGGCGACATCAGCGGCTTATAATCCTCCCCGTCTTTCAATTCGCGGAATGCGTTCTCGGGGAGTTGCAAATTGTCTTTTTCTTCCATTATTTCTCAATTCTGATGATATACTCACTCATGAAACTTGCACCTGGCTGCAGATGGTTCATCAGATACTTGTCCTTAAACTCGCCATCATATTCAGCCCAGTCGCTCAAACCATACCATGGTTCGATGCAGAGGAATGGAGCGTGCTTGCCTGTTGGGTTCCAGATACCTACGGCTGGAGTCTTGAACTCGAGGGTTACATGAGGTTCGCCCTGCTCGTTGAGAATGCTCACCTGCTTAACCTGACTCTTGTCGAAGATAACAGCATCTTCTGCGAAAGTTTCCTCGTTTACTTCCCAGATACCCTTGTCGGTTTCTACGGTTTCCTTAGCCTGACGGTCGATGCATCCGCCTACGTTACCATAGAGACGAACAGGAGCCTCGTTGTCGAGTTTCAGGGTAGCCTTCATTTCTTCGCCCTTCTTGCAGCCAGGAACCATGAATGCTGGGTGACCGCCAATCTGGAAGAAGATTTCCTTGTCGTCGGTATTCTCTACGTGCAGATGACATGAATCTCGTTGCCCTGCAGGCGGTAAGAAATGGCAAGGTTGAAGTGGTAAGGATAGTTCTTCTGAGTCTCTTCGTTGTCGATGAGCGCGAAGGTGAGGCGGTCGGCAGTCTTGCCAACGAGTTTGAACTCTGTATCGCGTGCGAAACCATGGCGAGGAAGGTGATACTCCTTACCCTCTGTGCGATAAGTGTCTTTCCACAATCCGCATACGATAGGGAAGAGGATAGGAGAGTGGCGGTTCCAGTATTTCTCGTCGCCATCCCAGAGATATTCATTACCATTAGCATCCTTGATGCTCTGAAGTTCTGCTCCGAGAGATGAAATCTCAAGTGTGAGCTGATCATTCTTAATCTGTTCCATTGTTATTAATTCTTTTGTTTAGTTTTTAATGTTTCATCTGATTATCTTTTTTCAAAGATATTGCAAAGGTACAATTTATTTTCGTAAAGCACAAGAAAAGAGCGTTTTTTCTCAGATATTACAATATATTTATACGATTTTGTTAGCTTATCTCGAATATTTGCTGTAACTTTGTAGCCCGAAATAGATAGATAACAAGAAGTATAAGAAAAAAATAGTATTTAATCTAATGAGAAGCAGTAATAAAGTTAAAGGCTTTGCGGCGGGCATTGTTGCCGCAGTATGTTATGGTACTAATCCTTTGGGCACGCTCGAACTCTATGGCGACGGATTCAATTCCAGTTCTGTACTCATCTATCGTTATCTCTTGGCGGTGCTGATGTTTGCGTGGTGATGCTGTTTCGCAAGGAGAGTTTCAAGGTGAAGTGGGGACATCTGATTCGTCTTGGCGTGCTGGGCTGCATGTTTTCGCTCTCATCAGCTACGCTTTATGTCAGTTTCCATTATATGGCGGCAGGTATTGCCAGCACCATCCTCTTCGTTTATCCTATTATGACGGCCATCCTGATGACGGTCTTCTTCCACGAGAAGGTAACGTGGTCTACCTCGCTTGCCATTCTTCTGGCGGTATCGGGAGTAGGATTGCTCTATCAGGGCGATGGAAACGATAAGTTGAGCACGGCGGGTTTTGCCCTCGTCATGTGTTCATCCCTGCTCTATGCCCTTTACATCATCTCCATCAACCAATGGAAGAATCCGGGCATGTCGAACATCAAGTTTACCTTTTATATATTAGTCTTCGGACTGCTTACGATGTTTGTCTATTCGTTTATTGCAGGCGAGCCGATACAGATGCTTCAAACACCTAAACAATGGCTCTGTGCTGCCCAACTGGCTTTGTTGCCAACGGTATTGTCGCTTTTCTTCATGACCATCTCCATCAATCTCATCGGCAGCACGCCAGCCGCCATCATGGGAGCCCTGGAGCCTGTAACGGCGGTAATCATCGGCGTCTGCATTTTCGGCGAGAGTTTCTCCCTTCAGCTTGCCTTCGGCATCCTCGCCATCCTGGCAGGTGTAACGATTATCATCGCAAGAAAGAAAGGGTAAAAAGGTAAAAAAGTAAAAGGGTAAAAAGCCCCCTTGCGTCCCCCGTTCCCAGCGATTCCATCGCTGGTCCCCATAAAGGTAAAAAGAAGAAAAAATCCTCGTTCGAAAAAGAACTCGAACGAGGATTTTTTTATCTGTTCTAGCCGCAAGCAAATAGCTCGCGAGCCGCCAGGCGTTAAGATGATTATCTCAGGATATCCTTCAGCGCAAAGTTGGCGAGGATGCTGGTGCTCTGGCTCAGCATGCGAATGAACTCCTGGGCTGAGTTTTTCATGTAAGCATCTTTCAGAATGTGGATGCAGCCATCCATTTCGTTGTCGGCAGCATCGATAGGAATCGCCTTCATGCCGTTCTGCAGAATGGTGGTCGATTCGGAGAGAATGGTCACCAGATTGCTGCGGCTCAGAAGGTCGAAGATGATGTTTACATTATTCACCTCTACCATAATCTTGTAGTTCAAATCTTTGCCCTCTACCATGTGATCAAAGGCGTTGCGTGCCTGCAGACCCTTGCAAGGAAGGATGAGGTCGTAACGCTCCAGATCGGAAAGCTTGACCGATGAAAGGCGCGCCAGCGGATGATTCACGTTCACGATGGCGGCAAGACGGTTGCTGAAAATAGCTCGGCTGTCTACCGCCTTTTCGTTCTTCAGAGGCTTGAAAGCCAGAACGAGGTCGAGTTCGCGCTTCTTCAGTCCGTCCATCAGTTCCTGCATGGTGCGGTATTGGATGTTGAGCTTTACATGAGGATAGGCGTGGAGAAAGGCGATGAGCGTCTCGGACATGATGTTGCTGAAGGAGAACGTTACGCCGATGTTCAGTTCGCCTGTAAGCATTTCCTTCAGATCGTTCATGTGGTCTACACAGGCTTCGGCAGAATTGACCGCGTTTTGGGCGTAAGGTCTCAATTCCTTGCCCGCCTCTGTGAGGTAAACCTCATGAGAATTGCGCTCGAAGAGGGGCAGACCAATCTCCTGTTCCAGATGCGAAATCTGTTGTGAGAGGGTACTCTGGGTGATGTATAACTTGCGCGAAGCTTCTGAGAAGTTGAGCGTCTCGGCTACCTTCAAGAAATATTTCAGTTGTCGTATTTCCATATTGTTCCTTTATTGAAGCTATCGGCTATAGAAATAACCGATAGCTAAATTTGGGTGCAAAGATAAAACATTTATTTTAATATCCTCTTTTTGGGAAGAATAAAATGATGTTTTATCGCATCTCTACTTCTTTTTATCCGGTTATCATCCGATGAAAATCAGATTTCCAACCAGATGATTATTTGATTTCTACTTCGTGCAAATCTACGAATTCGCCATTCTTCTTCTTTCTTTCTACCAGCATGGCAAGCAGCTTGCGCTTGCGGTTGTCGGCGATGAAACGGCGGAAGAATACGTTTGGAATTGCCACACCCAGGGCGATGCAGATGATGGCGAGCGAAGCCTTGATGAGGTTGTTCATACCCACGGTTACCTCGCCTACCACGCCATGCATGTCGATGAAGGCAAAGAGGGCACGATACATCAGAACTCCTGGTACCATTGGTATAACGCTAGGAATGGTGATGCATTGGTGAGGGGTATGGAACCAATGGCGCGCTTTGATCACGATGATGCTGATGAGCGCAGAACCGGCAAGCGAACCGATACTCAGCCCCATGTCGAGACCGATGTTGCCGTTAGATGGACCCAGATTGACGAAATTGCGGAAGCATACGGCGATGATACCGCCCACGGCTACAACCGGCAACAGACGGCGAGGTATGCTGAAGATGGTAGAGAAACCCATGGCCGATACGGCAGCTGCGATGGCAAACTCCCAGTATTCGTGATGAGGAGTCATCGTAAGATCCTTCACAAAGTTGTCGATGTGGCAAACCTGGATGGCGAAGGCGATACCGAAAGCCATCGCGAAGAGCATCAGCAGGGTGTTCAGGGCACGAACCATTCCCACCTCAATATATCCGTCGAGCATATCGCTTACAAAGTTGATGAGTGGAACTCCCGGCACGATGAAGAGGCACACGCCATCAGCGGATGCCAAGGGGTATCTGAATGCATGAAGGCTGGAAGCGCTTCGGCAATAGATGGGTTGAGCGAAAGGAATGAGGTCAACCAGGCTATCAGAGTGGCTACGAAAGCCGAAATGCCGATGGCTACATAGTTGTTGCAGCCCTTGGTTGGCAAGAACATTCTCAGGCGGAAACCCAATATGGCTGCAAGCGAACAGAAGAAGAAGGCTGGCCAGTCGCAACCGAACTGGATGCAGAATCCGCCGCAGGCAAAACCGCCGCCGATGGCTACCTGCCAAGGGGTGAAGCTGCGTGGGGTGGCCTTGATGTCGTTCAGGGCCTGCTCATACTGTTCGAGTGAATAGTTATCCTTGATGGCCTTCCAGGTGAGCTTACTTACCTGGGAAATAGAGGTGAGGTTGATACCATGCTTCTCGCATCTCTGGAACTTGGAGAAGGAATGCTCCTCGTCGCTATAGTTTACCATCAGCACGTTCCAGTTGATGTAAAGGTGCATGTATCGCTCGTCGAGACCGAGGAAAGCTGCTGCACGCTTCATGGTTCGCATGATGCGGGATGTGTCGGCAGCACTCTCCATGAGAATGCTACCGGTACGTAATAATAAGTCGAGTTTTCTTCTGAGTTCTGATTCTGCTATTTCCTTGCAGTTGCAGTTATCCTCTCCGCAAGCGCAGGTTTTCAATTCTTTTTCTGTCATATATGTTTATCCGAATACAAAAATAATAATCTGAATGGTTACAATTCTGAGGAACATGGCGAATGGATATACATTCGCATAGCCTACAGTTGGCGCATCTGCCGAAGTCTGCTCACGTACGTAAGCCAGGGCAGAAGGGTTGGTGTTGGCACCTGCCAATACGCCGAGTAATGTATAATAATTGATGTGGAACACGAGCTTGCCGATGATGCCGCCCAGAATGATTGGTATCATGGTGATGGCGATGCCGTAGAGTATCCAGGTCAGTCCGCTTTCTGATGCTACGGTCTGGATAAACTGTTCGCCTGTGCCGAGACCCACGCAAGCCAGGAAGATGCAGATGCCGATTTCGCGAAGCATCAGGTTGGCTGAAATGGTATTGTAGGTAACGAGGTTGTATTTCGGTCCGAAATAACCTATCAGAATGGCTACTACCAATGGACCGCCGGTAAGTCCGAGACGCAGATTCTCGTTGATGCCTGGGATGAAGAACGGAATGTTGGCTACGATACAACCCAGCATGATGCCCAGGAAGATTGGGATGAGGTTAGGGTAGTTCAGACGCTTCATCTGGTTACCCAGCACCTTCTCGGTATGAGCGATGGCGAGTTCCTTGCCCACTACGGTTACGCGGTCGCCCAACTGGAGTTTCAGGTCTGGGGTCGCGATGAGGTCTACACCATTTCTGTTCACGCGGGTAATGTTGGCGCCAAGGTTGCTTCTAATCTGCAACTGGCTGATGCTCTTGCCGTTGATGCCCGGTTTGGTAATCAGGATTCGGCGGTTGATGAGTTCGCTGCTGAATTCCTCGTCCTTTACGTCAACCTTCTCGCCGAGCAGGGCGATGATAGGTTCTTCTACGGTAGGATGAGCCACAATCTGCAGAATGTCGCCCTCTTCTATCACGGTCTGTCCGTTAACTACCTCGTCCTGGCGTTCGCCGTTATTACGGATAATCTTAGAAACCATGAAGTCGCGCTTCAGCAGATAGCGGATCTGCTTGACGGTATCTTTGAAAACCATCTGGTTAGAAACCTTTACGGCGAAGGTGTTCAGGGTCATCGCTTCAAGATGTCCCTTGCCTCGCTTAGCTTCATCCTCTTCCTTCTGCTTGTCTATGCGTAGCGCGAACCTTAATATAATGAAACTGAGGATAACGCCGAGCACACCCATAGGATAGGCGATGGCATAGCCGGCTGCGATGGATGGGGCGTCGATGTGGCGCAGGTCGCTGAATGCCTGCTGGGCTGCACCCAGTCCAGGAGTGTTGGTTACGGCACCCGAAAGGATACCTGCCATAGAGGTGATGGATGTTCCCGAAAATGAGAAGATGACTAAGGTAGTAATGATACTCAGGGCCACAACGATCATGCTGAGCAGGTTGAGACTCTTGCCGCCGTTCTTGAACGAAGCGAAGAAGCCCGGACCTACCTCCAGACCAATAGAGTAGACAAAGAGGATCAAGCCAAACTCCTTGAGAAAGTGGAGCAGATGCTCGTCAAGGTTGAGAGAGAAATGTCCAAAGATAAGACCGATGAACAGAATCCAAGCCAAGCCCAGGGAAACACCTTTTACTCTGAGCTTACCTAAACACAAACCCAAGGCGATGACCAGCGAAAGAATCATCACAGAGTGGCTACTCCGCCTCCCCAAAGGTCTGGGAAGCCATAAAATAGATTTTTTAAAATCTCCATTTTTCTTTATCTATTAATGTAAATATTGAATTTTCAAAAACATTCTTTCTTATCGATTTCTGAAATCGATTGCAAAGGTATAGATAAAAACGAAAGCAAAACTCGTTTTATGTTTAAAAGCTACGAATGTGGCTATAAGTGTTTTCTATGGTAAAAATAGGCTCTGCAGGTTTTTCTTTTCTCTTTCTCATGCATTTCTAGCCCTTTCTTTGCTCATTATATCAGCTTTTTTTTGTAATTTTGCAACCGGATTATTATAAACTGGAAAGAATATGCTGAATATTGATGAAATAAAAGATAAGAGAATTGCCGTGCTCCTTTCGGGAGGCGTCGACAGTTCGGTTGTGGTTTGGGAGTTTGCCCAGTTGGGCCTGCATCCTGATTGCTTCTACATCAAGATTGGTCCTGAGGAGAAAGAGGAGTGGGACTGCTCTTCGGAGGAGGACCTGGAGATGGCTACGGCTGTGGCTAGAAAGTATGGGTGCAAGCTGCAAGTGGTTGACTGCCATCATGAATATTGGAACGAGGTAACCCGTTATACGATGGAGAAGGTGAAGGCTGGTTTTACGCCTAATCCGGACGTGATGTGCAACCGCCTGATTAAGTTTGGTGCCTTCGATGAGAAGATGGGTCACAACTACGACCTCATCGCCACGGGGCATTATGCGCAGACCGAAATGGATGAAAATGGCGATAAATGGCTTGTCACGAGTCCTGATCCTGTAAAAGACCAGACCGATTTCCTGGCTCAGATAGAGAGCTGGCAATTGAAAAAAGCGATTTTCCCTATCGGCCATCATATCAAGAATGAGGTTCGCGAGATAGCCGAAGAGGAGCATCTGATAAATGCCAAGCGCAAGGACAGCCAGGGAATCTGCTTCCTGGGACAGATAAATTATAATGATTATATCCGCCGTTATCTGGGCGAGAAACCGGGCGATGTCATAGAGATGGAGACGGGCAAGCGCATAGGCGAGCACAAGGGGTTGTGGTTTCATACCATCGGCCAGCGCAAGGGCTTAGGCTTTGGCGGCGGTCCCTGGTTTGTGATTAAGAAGGATGTAGAGAACAATATCCTGTATGTGAGTCATGGTTATGATCCGCAGTCGGCCTACAAGAAGGATTTTCCTCTCCACGATTTCCATTTCCTTACGCGCGAGGTTGCGATGCAGAAGGTAACTTTCAAGATTCGTCATACGCCGGAGTATCATCCTGCTACGATAGAAAAGCTGGAAGACGGCCGCTGGATGATTCATTCAGAAGAGGCGATTCATGGTGTGGCTCCCGGCCAGTTCTGTGTAGTTTATGATGAGCATCATCATCGTTGCTATGGCTCGGGCGAGATTACGGTATAAATATTTTAAAATGAAAAAAGGGATGAGTCATCAATCTGATATTTTGATGATTCATCCCTTTTTGTTTTATCTGTTTTTACCCTTCCCCGATAATGCTGTCCAGCAACTCCTGGCAGGCATCTTCGAGAAGCGTGATGACGAGCTCGAAGTCGCTATAGTCACCATAATACGGATCGGGAACTGTGGTGTATTCACGATGATGGGTCAGAAAATCGGCCATGCGCACAACCTTCTTCCGGTCAGCCTCTGAAGAAGCCATGGAGTAATGGCACGGTAGTTTTCGTTGTCCATTACCACGATGGTTTCGAAACGGGCGAAGTCTGACTTCTGGAACTGGCGGGCATGGCTGTTGAAATTGTAGCCATGCTCGGCGCCACATTTGCGCATGCGGCTGTCGGGCAACTGACCTACGTGCCAGTTCCCGATGCCCGCAGAATCGATTTCAAACTCATCCTGAAGCCCCGCTTTTTCTACAAGCCTCTTCATGATTCCCTCGGCTGCCGGAGAGCGGCAGATGTTGCCAGGCAGATAAATAATACGGTATGTTTACCTTTCTTTGTCATGTTGCTAACTTTTTTTGTTTGCAAAGTTAGCATAAATCTCTGTATTATGCAAGATTTTTCTTCATTTTTCTTCCCACAAAGTTCCAGGCTGGCATCTTCTTCAGGGTGCTGCGGATAGGCTGAATGTCCCAAAGCAGGAAGATGATGAGCACGCCGATGCCGATGAGGAAATACATCATTACGGGATAACATACCATCGTTGCCACGCCTATCGTGAGCAGTCGGGTATATTTCTGATGGAGCATCTTGCACCAGAACATGCAGAAGAGGCATCCGGCGATGGCCCCCACCCATTCTACAAAGTTGAGCACATTGGTGGTAAACGTGCCGAAATGAAGCACGCCGCCCGTAAAGGCAGTCTGCAGCACCTTTGGCGTACTGCCCATGAACTCTACGAAGGCGAAGAGGATGAGTAGCGGGATGAGCCGTTTATACTTCCATGCCGCTGGGGCGATGTAAGGGTGACGGATGTGGAGCATGCGCTGGATGCAGAAATAGCCTGTAAAAATAAAGAGTACTACATCCATCTGCATAATCCTCGAATCGAGCCAGTTGTAATGCTCGCCGTAGGTGAAGAAGAAGATGAACTCCAGCATCCATGCCGACCAGAGAATGCACCCCAGATAATCGAGGCTGATGAAGCAGGGGCTTCATGAAGCGGAAGTCGTGGGTGGTGACATACACGATGAGTGCTACCAGCAGCAGGGCGCCTGTCATCGTCCAGTTGATGATGCGCCAATCCTGATATATATAAATAAGGTGTTCGGTAACCCAAGGCGAGAGGAACATATTTCCCAGCACGATGCAGTAGAGCAGGGGGAAGAAAATGGTAAAATCGCGCTTGGAGGTCATCCATAGCTGGATGGTACTCATACACTCGAAGGTGCCGCAGAGTTTGAAGAAACCTGCGATGTAGGCGAGAATGCACATCACGGGAACCGAATCGGTCCACATGATGAGAAAATTGCAAGCCGCCACTACCAACGCCGCATTCAGCAGAAGCTGGCGGTTGGTAAAATGGAACTTCATCTTGAAGAGGAAGGGGAATGGCATCGCCACGCCCACCACGTTGAACATGATGATCATGAGCACGTCTTCTCTCATCAAACTGTACTCGCCCATTACCTGGCTCATGGCTCCTCCATAAATTCCGCCCGACATCAGGAAGATGAAGGCGAAGAGGAGATAAATCCAAGGCTGCAACCGGCGAGGAATATATCCGTTGAACGAAGGGACGCGGAAGGGTCCCTGTAACATAGGAGGTCCTGGCATTTTTTTTAATTAATAATTTATAGTTGATAGAACATTCTATTTGAGGCGAACCTTGGTTTCTACGTTCAGACCGGCACGGAGCAGGGCTACCTGTTTAGGGTCGTTATTGCGGGTGAGGGCGATGCGAACCGGTACGCGTTGCTCTACCTTAACGAAGTTGCCGGTGGCATTATCTACCGGAATCATGGAGTAGGCGTTGCCGGCAGCTGCTGAGAGCGCCTCTACCTTGCCGTGGAATACGACACCCGGAATGGCATCGGCTGTAAAATCTACCGCCTTGCCCACCTGGATGCCGTCCATTTGGGTTTCACGATAGTTGGCTACTACCCATACATCGTTGTCATCCACGATGCGTGCCAACATCTGTCCTGGCTGAACCAGCTGTCCCTCGTGGATATCTTTCCTGCCCATCACGCCGTCGCAGGTAGCCACGATTACGGTATAAGAAAGGTTCAGACGGGCCAGATTGAGCTGAGCCTCTGCCACACTCTCGCCGGCACGCGAACCGCCCAGCTGCTGGGTCTGTACGTTGCGAACCGAGGCGGCACTTGCCTTCCGGCTGCTTGCCTGCTCATAACGTGCCTTGGCTCCCAGATAGCGGGCGTAGGCATTATCATATTGCTGGCGGGTTACCGCATCCTTCTTCATCAGGGCTGCAAAACGGTCGAAATCCTGCTTGGCGTTCATCATGTCTACACGTGCCTCTTCGATACCTGCCGAAGCCGTCTGCACGTTGGTAGTGGTGGTTCCCATGCTGGCTGATACAACCGAAGAACCGGCCTTCGAGCCGCGCAGACCAGCCTCTGCCTGAGCCACATGCAGGCGGAATTCTGAATCTTCGATAATGACGAGTGTATCGCCCTTCTTCACGTGCTGATAGTCGGAGAAACAAATTTCCTTGATAAATCCTGATACGTGCGTGTTGATAGGTGTAATGTGGCGGTTCACCTGGGCATCATCGGTATAAACCACGTCGCTACCATGATAAAAATGGCTGAAACACCAGCCGATGGCTCCTATAAAACAGAGGATGATAACTACATTATATATTCTCTTGATAATCTTCTTGTTCATAATTTATATTTGTTTTATTGTTTGAAAAAGAGCAGACGAATTGGCTTTCCCTTCGGACGCCGAACGTTGTTTCTTCGTTCTTCACTTCCTAAATTTCTCCCGCTATGTATTTCATGCGGTAATAAGCGTATACGATGTTGATGCGGGCATCTACCTCATTCAGTTCGGCGTTGAGCTTCAGGTTCGATGCATCCACCATGTCCGGTTACCAGCGCCACTTTCGGCAGCAGGTCGCTCTTGGCAATTTTCTCCTTCTGTTCCGCTATTCTGATGGCGTTGCTGCTCTGTTCCAGCAGGGGGCGAATTCATCGTGCTTGCCGTCTGCCAGTAAGCTTCGCCATCCTTGGCGTAAGCCTTGTCGGCAATCGTAGCGTCCGGAATAATCTGCATCTCCTGTTTCCCTTTATCTTCCTGGTTCATGCCGAGCGTATTCAGGAGCTGGTGGTTCAGGATACTGCGGTTGTTGCGTAGTGAAGTGAGTCCCAGTTTCAGGCTCTCCATCTGCAGTTCGTATCGGGGGATGTCGTTCTTGAGCGCCATTCCCTGGGTTTGTTTCGCCTTGATGTCGGCGATAAGCTGGCGGGTGAGCTCGATGTTTTTTCATATACCTTGATACGGTTGTCTATCTTGTAGAGGTCCAGATACTGTCCCAGGGCGATGAAGCGAGCCTGCTGACGGGTGAGTTTCACGCCCACCTCTGCCTGCTGCTTGCCCAGTTCGGCGAGGCGTATGCCTGCGTTGATGGCGCCACCAGCATAAACTACCTGCTGTGCCTGGAAGGCGAAATTATTGCCGAAGTGGGGCGATTTCAAACCTTGGGCGTTACTGAAGTCGCGGTCGGTCATCAGGGCGTTTCCGATGTAACTGAAGGAGAGGGATGCATCGAGGTCGGGCAGTTTCTTGCTTTTAGCCGATTCGATACCGATGCTGGCAGCTTCTACACCCGATTTCGAGGTTCGTAGCGACTTGCTGTTTTCTTCGATTCTCTCGAAGAGTTGGGCGATGGTCATTCTGGTTTGAGCCACAGCCCATAGAGAGCCTCCCCAGATGAGAAGGCCTGCAATCATCATTTTCTTTATCATTCAAAAATCTGTTATTATTTTTTTTATAAATCTGTTATCTCATGAATTCGGGTGCAAAGGTACGGCGATTTTGGCGAATATCCGTTTTAAATTTTTCGTGCCGCATGGATTTTTTCGGAACAAAAGTTCTTTTTTCTCACATTATTTCCGTATATTTGCACGCAAAAAGCGAATAAAAGGTATTTATGATAGAATTATCAGAACAGAACAGTTATCAGGAGGCCAGTCTTTTCTGCTCCGATTTGAGCGAGTGGCAGGAGGGTCCGCAGGTATTGACCTATGGAGCCATTCTCCTTTGCCGCAAGGGCAGGGCCGTGCTGAATGTGAATTATAAGGATTGGGATCTCTATGAGGGAGCCGTCATCACCCTGTTTCCGAATGATGTGGTAGAGGTGAAGAAGGTGGAGTCTTCTGCTTCCTGCGAGGGGGATACTTGTGCCGGAATGAATGCTTCTGCCTTCGAAGTGGAGATGCTGAAATATAATCCATCTCTGCTGCGCGAAGCCAGTCTGCAGCTGGAACAGACGGTTTATTCAGCCCTGCGCGAGGACCGATGCCGGCAGGATTCGCCCGTGGTTACCCGTATCATCGACAGCATGTTTTCCCTCCTCAGACTCTATTTCGAGCAGCACGACTGTACCTGTATCTCGCAGCTGGTACTCTATCAGCTCAAGGCCTTCTTCATAGGGTTCCATGAATATCTGCAACGCAATCCGCAGAACTGCCCCGACGAGGTGAAATCTTACAGGGTGAGAGAACTCTTCAACCGCTTCATGAAGCTCATGGAACGCGATTACAAGAAATCGAGAGATGTCAACTATTATGCCGAGCAGATGAACATCACCTCCAAGTATCTTTCGAATATCGTGAGGCAAGTAACGGGGCATACACCCAAAATCATCATCGACCAGTATGTGGTGCTCCAGCTGAAGATGCAACTCAAGCGCTCCGCCCAGAGCATCAAGGAGATGGCATGGGAATATCATTTTGCTGATGCCAGCTTCTTCTGCCGCTATTTCAAGAAACATACCGGAATGACGCCGCAGCAGGTGAGAGAATAAATACAGTAATTATAACATAAAAATTTTCAAAACATGACAACAACACTTATCATATTGGTTATTACGGTAGCCCTATTCATCTGGGGCAGGGTGAGGGTCGACATCGTGGCACTTACCGCCCTGGCTGCACTCCTGGTTCTGGGTATCCTGACACCTGCCGAGGCGCTGGCGGGCTTCTCTTCGCCCATCGTCATCATGATGATAGGACTCTTCGTGGTGGGTGGAGCTATCATGCAGACCGGACTTGCCAAGCTTACGGGCAATAAGCTCATGGCGCTCTCGCGCGGCAACGAAACCATCACCTTCCTGCTCGTAATGCTCGTAACCTCCTTTATCGGCGCCTTCGTGAGCAATACCGGAACGGTGGCCCTCATGATGCCTATCATCATGAGCATAGCTGCGGGCTCGGGCATGCAGTCGTCGCGTTTCCTCATGCCGCTCGCCTTTGCCGGAAGTCTGGGTGGAATGCTTACTCTCATCGGTACGCCGCCCAACCTGGTTATCGATGAAGTATTGACCGAGGGCGGTTATCAGCCGCTTGCCTTCTTCAGCTTCTTCCTGTGGCATCATCGTCATCGCCATCGGCATCATCGTGCTCATGCCGCTCAGCAAAATCTTCCTTAGCAAAAAGCAGAGCGGAAAGAAAAAGAAGCAGGGCAAATCGCTTGATGACCTGGTAGACGAATATCAGCTGCTCGATAATCTGCATCGCTACATCGTGCCTAGCCGCCGCCCTTCTGCCGCCCTCGACGAGAATGGCGAGCAGATGGATATCGTGGGCAAAACCCTGAAGGATCTGAGCATTCAGAAGAAATATGGCGTGAGTATCATCGAGATAAGAAACGAGAAGAAATCGCGACTGGGACTGGTGAAGGATGTGAGCCAGAACATGGCGAAGAGCAGCAGTACCATTCAGGTTCACGATACCTTATATATAATAGGTGAGGAGGAGAAGATGAAACGCTTTGCCAGCGATTACGGCCTCAGGAAGATGAAGGATGTGAAGATTGATTTCTACGACCTGGGACTGACCGAAATCGTGGTGATGCCTACGTCTAATTTTTCCGGTCTGCGCATAGGCGATGCCAACCTGCGCAAGCGTTTCGGCATCAACGTGCTGGGCGTAAAGCGTGGCGATGAATATATTACCGACAATCTGATAGCCGCCAAGCTGCATGTGGGCGATATGCTCCTGGTGCAGGGCGAATGGACCAATCTGGCTCATCTGGCTACCGATACGAGCAACTGGGTGGTTATCGACCAGCCAGAGAAGACTGCTGACAAGGTGCTCTTGGATTATAAGGCGCCTGTGGCGGCTGCCATCATGCTGCTGATGATTGCGATGATGGTGTTCGATTTCATTCCTGTGGCTCCGGTAACGGCGGTCATCATCGCCGGACTGCTGACCGTCTTTGCCGGATGTTTCCGGAATGTGGAGGCGGCTTACAAGACCATCAACTGGGAGAGTATCGTACTGATAGCCGCCATGATGCCGATGTCTACGGCGCTTGAGAAGACGGGTGCTTCTGCCTTGGTTTCTCAGGGGCTGGTAGAGAGTTTGGGTTCGATGGGACCTACAGCTCTCTTGGCAGGCATCTACTTCACCACTTCTCTGATGACGATGTTTATCAGCAATACTGCCACGGCTGTGCTGATGGCTCCTATCGCCCTGGTGGCGGCCCAGCAGGTAGGTGTGAGTCCTTATTCCTTCCTTTTTGCGGTTACGTTAGGCGCCAGCATGTGCTTTGCCTCACCATTCTCCACGCCTCCTAATGCGTTGGTGATGAAGGCGGGTGGCTATACGTTTATGGATTACGTGAAGGTAGGTTTGCCGTTGCAGATTATCATCGGCGTTGTGATGACCTTCGTTCTTCCGCTCCTGTTTCCTTACTAAGGATTTTTGATATCAAAATAAAAGCCCCCGATGTTTTTCCCGCATTGGGGGCTCTTTTTTTATCGGATTAAATCAGGCTTTTTTATTTTCCCAATTTGGGAGATTTTTTTCTCCAACTGGGCAAGTGATTTTGCGCGCTTTCTGAATCACGATGCAAAGATACGAAATCCCGATTTATCAGTTGTGCGATAGCGTGCGATGCCATGCGATAGCGGAACATTTTTCTCCAATCTCTTTTCTTCGTGTTCACGGAAGTTGGGACAGATAGTTTCAGCGATGTTGGACAGTTGTTCCTTATTATAGCCCGAATCGGCAACAAGATAGGTCTTCATACGGCATGATTTCCCCTAATTGAGGGCGGAATACTGAAAAATAACCCCATTTATCTCCACTTCGAGTATCGGGAAGAGCATCGGAAATAAGGGTTCCTGCATGTCTTTTGATGCCTGAGAGAGCAAAAGTTGCACCTATTCGATGCTTTTTCCCAGCTTTTTCATCGTCGGAGCGGTTGAAATGGGGATATTGTACTTCAAATTCTTAGTCTCTATTTCTACATAATTTATTGATTATGAGCCTTTTAGAGAGAAGTGGGGTTGGACGGAGCGTTCCAGTTCCAGTTGTTCCAATTAATTTTTTGAGCGTTCCATTCCACCTTCTTATATATAACTATCTATATATTAAGTAGTTATAGAGTCTCTATAAAGGGATATTGTCCTATGAAAACCTATTTGAAACAATTGGAACAACTGTAAGCGGCTCCGCGTTTATACCTTGCATAATTCAAAAAAAAGCAGTAACAGCTGATTAAATTAATGCTGTTGCTGCTTTTTCCATCGGTCAGGAAGTAAGTCTCTATATTTTTCTAATGGGGTATTGGGTTGCCATTCTACAGTCTTTTCTATTACGTCGC
>ENA-OQBJ01000244-OQBJ01000244.1-human-gut-metagenome-genome-assembly--contig:-NODE-244-length-29608-cov-2.629897_pt1 | contig 29608 bp, 33 predicted proteins | sample MGYA00242743_ERZ504545 | MGnify/ENA primary metagenome ERZ504545 (study PRJEB26092, sample SAMD00036252) | human gut metagenome | host: Homo sapiens | study: EMG produced TPA metagenomics assembly of...
CAAAGGAAGTATGGAAATTATTAAGAGAAGTTAATGAAGAATTACGAGAATTTAAACATGATTTGAAAAATTATCTTTTACCTCTGCAAGAGGCAATGGAGACCATGCCGCAGTCGGAAATGGTAAAGGTATGGGAAAAAATTAATCAGAAAATTGAAGATGTGCAGACACTGATTCAGACCGGAAACAGTTATGTGGATTCTATGATTAATACAAAAATTACTCTTGCGAGAAGTGAAAAAGTAGATGTGAAATGTACGATTCTGAGCAAAATGGAAGGAATTGATGATTTGGAGTTTTGCACTGTGTTTGGAAATCTCATGGATAATGCGATTGAAGCAGAGCGGAAAGTTACAGAGAAGAAAGAAATTATAATTTTTGTAGAGGAAAAAATGGGATATCTTCGGTTGGAGATTCAAAACAAAATAGAGAAATCTGTTTTAAATGAAAATTCAAGTTTGAATACGACGAAGAAAGATACAAGCAGCCACGGGATTGGGCACAAAAGTGTAAAACGGACGATGCAAAAGGTAGGTGGCGCGTTAAGTATTATGAGACAGGAGATTTGTTTTGCGCAGAGGCAGTGTTTCCGATAAAATGATATCAGTGTCAAAAGACCTTTTGATACCTACCTCATAGAACGCAATAAAAAAGACTTTGTTTGTATGAAGGAAGCAAAAAGAATGCGGATTTCAAAGGACAAAGTCTTATTTTTTGCCATCTGTACCGATTATCCCAGATAGAGCATGATATCCCAGATCCGTTGACGATGGAGAAAATTTTCGTTATGCTTCGAGTACAGAAGAGAAAGAACGAAATTTTGAAAAGAGGGGATATATGGGAAAGAAAGTGTTGGGAGTTCTGACGATATTGCTGCTTCTTTCGGGTTGTCAGAATATGGGGAATGAGTCAGAAAATTTGCAGCAGGTAAAAAAACAGGAAAATGGAGAAGAACGGAATATTTCTATCAGCAATGATGAAACGGAAACAAATGTGACACATGAAAATGATCAGGAATTAAGCGATGGTGAGCATATTAGTTTTCAGCTTGGCAGTCAGGCAAAAATTGATGCGGTTGTTGACATGCCTGACAAAAAATGGAACGAGTTTGAAAAATGTGTGATAGAAGTGGATGGATTTCAAGGAGAAAGTGTGTTCAATAAAATACTTGGGAAAATCCCGGAAAGTGGATTGGAAACAAGAAAAGGAGACACAGGAGAGCCGGACGTTTGTTATTCGTATGAGGGAATACTTGGCGAACAATTAAAAAATCAAAATGGAACGGTGTCTGTCAGCAATATATTAGGAGTAGAAACGGAAGAAGGAAAAAAAGTTTAATTATAATTTACTGTTGAATATATTACATCAGCCTATGGTGAAGGGATTTAGTCAGAGACAATGAGCAGGAAATTTCATTGGAAGACGAAGAAAAGCTGATAGAGGAGGGAAAAGAGTTTGTTAGATGGATTGGAGACTGGGAAAAGGTTGAATTGACCAGTAAATACAGTTTTTCGTATAAACAGATGAAAAAACAGCAGGAATTAATGGAACAGGCAATCGAGAATGGAGAATTGCTAAAGCCTCAGAAGATTCAGAAATATGAGTGGTCAAAAGCAGATGACTGTTTCCTGCTGTTTTTTCAGAGCTATCTAAATGGGGTTCCCGTATTATGCAATGAAATTAACCGGCAGGATGATCTTTATATTCCGTCATCTAAAATACAGGCTGTTATAACGGAGGGCGGAATTCAATATCTTCAAGCAGTTAATCACTATGCTATTCGGGAAAAGGAACCGGTATCTCTTGCGGAAAAAGATATTATTTTGGAAACGCTGAGAAATAAGTATGATTTGGCAATTGCCGAGCCGATTACGCTGGATCAGATGAAACTGATTTATTACCCAATGACAACGGGAAGAAATGAAACGGGGCATTGGATGTGTGATATGATTCCTGCGTGGCAGTTTCGATTTATAGAAGATGAGATCGAACAGTATGTTTACATCAATGCACTGGATGGACGGGAAATTGCGGGGTGAGTTTGTCTGAGCTTTATGATTTACTCAAAGAATAAATTACTTTTGTGAAAGATGTGGCTCCGGGCTAAGCGGGGTCACATCTTTTTAAAAGACGAAGAGGATAAGAGATTGTTGCGGAAGGACAAGAAGGTGATCTTTCATGAATTTTTTTCGAATGATAAAAATGGATTTTAAAAGAATGTTTTTATCAGGAAAATTTTATTTTGCCATCGCAGATGCGATGCTGGTTACCGTGTTAAACATCAGTCAGGAAGCAATGCAGAGCCGGTGGAATGCATCGGTATATTACCTGGTTGTCAGCAGTCATGGTGTGGGGGCATTTTTTGAAGTGTTTTCTGTGCTGGCTGTGCTGCCGTTTGCGCTGAGCTATTGGGAAGACAGCAGAAATGGCTATCTTAGATGCATTGAGACACGCATAGGGAGAACAGCATATTGCTGGTCGCATCTGGTGGTTGCCTTTTTCGGTTCTGTGATCAGTATTTTTCTGGGAATGGCAGTTGTTTATGGCGTTTTGGCATTAAAAATACCGTGGATAAAAAAAAGAAGAGCTTGAAACATTAACAGGCAGTTTAAGCTATGGAAATGGACTCGTTCTGCCGTTTTACCTTGCCGCAAGATTTGGAGTTGAGGCTGTCAAGTATGCATTTATGGCAGTTTTTGCGCTTATGATATCGGGAAAAATAAAAAATCTGTTTGTGCTGGTCAGCACACCGGCTCTTTTTTATTATGCAAGCCAGCTTGTAGCAGAAGCGCTGCAGCTGCCGGGCCAGATGAGATGGTACCAGCTCCATGGGGGAAGTATCCGGAATTTTAAGGATTTTTTTGTGATAGCTGGTTATTTCCTTATTCTGACAGGAATGGAAGGTGTAATTTTCGTGCGAGTGGTAAAGAGGAGGGCGCAGAATGGATAGAATACGGATGAGCCTTCGGGTATGTCAGATACGTTTGCGGAAAACATTCACAACACCACGGTTTTATGTTGCGCTGTTGTGGATTGCGATCCTTTTTCATGTAATGACGGTGGGTATTCGAGGCTTCTGCGAGCAGACCGGAGTTGATGTGACTTTTTGGATGCTGCCGTTTATGACCAGATATAATGGAGACCAGATTATCATTGTTCTTGGGGCTCTGCTGCTTTTCTGTGATGCTCCGTTTCTGGAACCGAACAGCGGGTGGCAGATTTTGCGGGCCGGGCGGAAAAGCTGGTTTTGGGGAAACATGCTGTACATTGTGGTTGTTTCCTTTTTTTACACCATATGCTTAAGTATGATTCCGGTACTGCTTGTGTTTCCGAATGTAGGGTGGGAAACCGGATGGGGGAAGGTGATCAGTACGCTGGCTCAGACGAATGCGGCATATACCTTTGACCAGGAACCGTTGGATTATCTGATCCTTTCGAGATTTTCGCCGCAGGAGGCAATGGGACTCACAATGCTTGCGATCTGGTGCCTGTCGGTTATGACAGGCGTTGTGAGTTATGCCGGAAATTTTCTGGTACACAGGGATTTGGAATCGTCATCAACTGCGGCATCGCACTCACTGCGCTTCTGCTCAGCAAATTTTCCAGCATCACAATCGGCTATTACTGCGCGCCGCCGCTTTGGATGAATATTGCGAGCTACAAGTGGCAGGGATATGGAAACGGGCCGTCGATGGCATATGTTTACAGTGTCTTTGCGATTGTCATCGGCGCATGCACGATCCTTTCGTATCTCGGGATCCGGAAAAGGATCTGAAACTTTGTGGAGGAAATCTGAAAGAATGGAAGAAAAGATAAGAATAGAAAACGTGACAAAAAAGTTTGGCAGCTACGCGGCGTTGGACGGGATCAGCCTGAGCTTCGAAAAAGGAAAAATTCACGGAATGATCGGAAGAAACGGAAGCGGCAAGACGGTTCTGTTCAAATGCATCTGCGGATTTCTCCGGGTGGACGATGGCGCGGTTTTTGTGGATGGAAAGCAGATCGGGAAAGAGATCGAAGCGCCGGAGAGTATTGGCGCCATCATCGAGACGCCGGGTTTTCTTCCGGGCTACAGCGCCAGACAGAATCTGCAGTTTCTTGCCGGCATCCGCAGGAAGACCGGAAAAAAAGAGATCGATGAGGCTATCCGAAAAGTCGGGCTGGATCCGGAAGCGAAGAAGCATGTCGGTAAATATTCCCTCGGTATGCGCCAGCGCCTCGGCATTGCACAGGCGATTATGGAAGAACCTTCTCTTCTGATCCTAGACGAACCGATGAACGGTCTCGACAACCAGGGCGTGCAGGAGATGCGGCAGCTGTTTTTGAAACTGAAAGACGAAGGAAAAACGATTCTTCTGCCAGCCACAACCGGGAAGACATCGCAGCACTGTGCGATACGACGGTGGAGATTGACAGAGGAAAGATTGTAGGCTGACGGAAAAAAGTTGCTCGTTTTTGGTGAATCTCATTGTCTTCCGGTGAAGCAGAGAATATAATAAAAACACAGAGAAGATCGAATCTTACGCTATTTGGTGTAGGATGGAGACAGGGAAAACAAAAAAAGATTACGAAAACGAGGACATGAACAATGGCAGACAGACACACAACAGAAAAATTGCTGGAGGGCGAACGCTTTCCGGAAAGGTGACACTCTTTGCAAAAGTAACGATTTTACCGGGTGATGAGCTTCCGTATCATGAGCATCATGGGGAGACAGAAGCGTATCACATCCTGTCCGGTGCGGGTATGTATCAGGATAACGACAAAACCTACCGGTGCAGGCGGGCATGACGACGTTCTGCGAGGACGGCAGCGGCCATGCGGTTTCCTGCGCAGGGGAAGAACCGCTCGTGTTTCTGGCGATGATTCAGAAAAAAGTAGAATAAGCAGGTACGGATATGAGCAGAAAGAAAAAGCCCAGAATGGAATACCGCTATTACGAAGTGCCGGAAAAATGCCCGGTGCTGGTGCTGCAGGGAGAAAAATGGTTGCAGAATTATGGGTACCAGATTGATTATCTGCATTTTCATAACCTGATGGAGATCGGTTTCTGCTATTACGGTGAGGGAACGATTGTTTTGGAAGATGAGGAACTGCCGTATCATGGCGGTATGTTTACGGTGGTGCCGAAAAACTTTCCGCATACAACAAACTCAAAAGAAAACAGTGTATGTTCCTGGGCATGGGTGTTTGTGGATGTGGAAGGATTTATTACAGAGCTGTATAAGGGCAATATGCGCATGGCACAAAAGCTGATTGCGCGTATTAACCAGAAGGCCCATTTTGTGAAAAATGAGGAAAGGCCGGAGGTCGCGGAGATGATCAAACTGATCATTAAATGCATGGGTGAAAAACGGGAATTTTATCTCGAGGAAGTGAAAGGACTGACCAGAGCGCTTCTGATGCAGATTGCCAGATGGAATGAAAGGGACGAGGAGCAGGAAAAGAATTCTATTGTAGATGATGCCAGTATCGCTCTGATTCTGCCTGCGCTGGATTATATTGGAGAAAATTATAAAGAGATTCTTCGAATTGAGGAGCTGGCAGAGGTATGTCATATCAGCGAAACACATCTGCGCCGTATTTTCAGGAATCCATGCGGATGACGCCGGTTGAGTACATTAACTGGGTCCGGATCCGGGCGGCATGTAAGGAACTGCGGAAAACAAATATTTCTGTAAATGAGATTGCAATGCGAAGCGGATTCACAACAATTTCTACATTTAACCGTAATTTCCGCCGGATTCTTGGTGTATCTCCACAGCAGTGGCGAAGTGCACCGGAACATTATGAACGAAAATTGTTGAATTTTGATATAAAAACACAGGAAGGATGGTGATGTCCGTCAAAATGCATATAAATGGTTGAAAATGCATAGTATAGAGTTAAAAATGCGCACAAACGACGGGAAAATATGTTATACTTTGTACATGTTGAGGGAATAAAAACATAAAAAATGTACAAAACAACCAAAAAATTTCTGCGCTGTAAAAAGTGCGGAGGTTCCGGTTGTAAAATAACATCTTAAGGAGGATGTGCAATATGAAAAGAAAAATTGTATCAATCGTAATGGCATCAGCAATGGTATTTGGACTGGCTGCATGTGGTTCCAGCGGAGGAACTACAACAAGTTCCAGCAACGGCGGAAACGATGCATCAGCAGCAAGTGAAACCACTGCAAAATCAGAGAGCAGCGACGTAGTAGAGGGCAGCTCTGATGATGACAACACCTTAACCGTATGGACCTGGGACCCGAACTTCAACGTTTACGCGATCAAGAAAGCAGCTGAAATTTATGCACAGGATCACGAAGGATTCAAAGTAGAAGTCAGCGAAGTACAGTCCGACGACATTGAAACCCGTCTGACCACAGCAGTTTCCGCAGGAGACTTAAGCACTCTGCCGGATATCTTCCTGATGCAGGATAACTCCTTCCAGAAATATGCAACCAACTATCCGGACATCTTCACCGATCTGACCGATTCCGGAATTGATTTCAGCGAATTCTCATCCGCAAAAGTTGCTTACTCTACTCTGGATGGGAAGAACTACGGAATTCCGTTCGACAATGGTGCCGTTATCGAGTGCCTGCGTACTGATATGCTGGAGCAGGCAGGCTTCACCGTAGATGATTTCACAGATATCACCTGGAATGACTTTATGGAGAAAGCAAAAGTTGTCAAAGAGAAAACAGGCCAGCCGATCCTGACATCTCAGGCCGGATCTCCGGACCTTGTTATGGAAATGCTGCAGTCCTGCGGTGAGTCCCTTTTCAACGAAGATGGATCTGTCAACATCGTAGACAACAAAGCACTGAAACCAATCCTTGAGATTTACAGCCAGATGGTAAAAGATGGCACTCTTGTAGAGGTTACTGACTGGGATCAGTACATCGCATCCATCAACAACGGAACTACAGCAGGCGTTATCAACGGATGCTGGATCATGGCTTCCATCACAGCAAATGAAGATCAGTCCGGCAAATGGGCAATCACCAATATGCCGAAACTGGACGGCGTTGACGGAGCAACCAACTACTCCAACAACGGTGGTTCTTCCTGGGCAATTTCTTCCAACTGCAAAAAACAGGATCTTGCCATTGACTTTATGAAATCTACCTTCGCAGGCAGCACAGCTCTTTACGATGATATCATCGCAAAAAGGCGCTCTGGCAACCTGGGCACCGGCAGGAGATTCCGAAGCATATGCACAGCCAGTTGCATTCTTCAGCGATGACCCGGTTTACGCAAAGATCGTTGATTTCGCAACCAAGACTCCATCCAACATCACTGGAGCATTCTACTACGATGCACGTGATGCTGTCGGAACCGCACTTTCCAATATCATCCAGACAGGAGCAGATATGGACAGCGAACTTCAGACCGCACAGGAAACTGTAGAGTTCAACATGGGTGGCTGATATCCTGCAATACATAAAAAAGTAGGACGATAAGAAACGGGTCTGCTTCCTGGACAGACAGAAGCAGGCCCGTTCTGTATCTATGCGGTGTGTGTTTGAAAAATGATTTCTGCAGGAGAACATGAAATGTTGTCTGCAAAAAAGATTTTTTCAACACACGCCAGGTAAAAAAAGAAAGGAAGATTCCATGAGCAGTCAGAAGAAAAAAGGAATGAACTTGGAAAGAAAACAGAATCTTACCGGCTGGGCTTTCCTGATGCCGGCAACGATCCTGATCGCATGGATGAGCTTTTATCCGATGATTCAGGCATTCATCCTGTCTTTACAGACAGGTATGGGCATCAACCTAAAATTCAACGGATTTGCAAACTATGCCCGTATTTTAAAAGACCCGACCTTTAAACAGACCTTAAGCAACACCTTCTTTTATCTGATTATTCAGGTGCCGATCATGCTGATCCTCGGCTGATGTTTGCTTCCATGCTGAACAACAAAGATCTGCGTTTTAAGGGACTGTTCCGTACCTGCATTTTCCTGCCGTGCGCAACATCTCTCGTATCTTACGCGATGATCTTCCGTTCCCTGTTTGCAAATGACGGTTTTATCAACACCGTTCTCCGCGGCCTCGGCATGAACCCGATCATGTGGTTCTCCAATGCGTGGACAGCCCGTGCGGTTATCATCATCGCCCTGATCTGGAGATGGACCGGATACAACATGGTCTTCTATCTCTCCGGTATGCAGAACATTGAATATTCGATCTACGAAGCAGCCAAAATCGACGGCGCAAGCCGCTGCAGACTTTCTTCAAGATCACCGTTCCACTGTTAAAACCGATGATTCTGCTGACCACAATTACTTCTACCAACGGTACTCTGCAGCTGTTCGATGAGTCCCTGAACCTGACAAACGGAGGTCCTGGAAAATCAACCATGACCATGTCTCATTATATTTACAATATGTCCTTTGTACAGAGCCCGAACTTTGGCTATGCGGCAGCAATGTCCATCCTGATCCTGATCATGGTAGCCATTCTGGCACTGCTTCAGATGAAAGTAGGTGACGAGCGATAATGGGAAAAGCAAAGAAATTTTTCATGTATCTGATTTTAACGGTAGCGTCGATCCTTTCTGTTTTTCCGCTGTACTATATGTTCTGCGCGTCTACAAACAGAAGTATTGATGTCATTGCCGGAAAACTGATTCCGGGTACGTATCTGATTGACAACTTTAAAGCGCTGATTGCGCAGCAGAACCTGCGCCTTGCACTGTGCAACTCCTTCCGGAATGCGACGGTGCTGACCATTCTCTGTCTTCTGGTCTGCTCGATCGCCGGTTATGGATTTGAGATCTATCATGATAAAGCAAAAGATGCGGTATTTACCGTACTTCTGACTGCGATGATGATTCCGTTCGCAGCCATCATGATCAATGTTCCGTATGTTTTCCCAGCTAAAGATGGTCAACACGATGGCAGCTTTCATGCTTCCTTCGATTTCAACACCGTTCATGATCATGATGTTCCGCCAGGCTTCCCGTTCCTTCCCGCACGATATCATCGAAGCGGCAAGACTCGATGGCTTAAGCGAGACAGGAATTTTCTTTCGTATGTATATGCCGACCATGAAATCGACGTATGCGGCAGCAACAATCATCACCTTTATGAACGCATGGAACAACTACCTGTGGCCGAAGGTTATCTTACAGAACAATGAATCCATCACCATGCCGATGCTGGTAGCGAACCTGCTCGGCGGCTACACTGTAGATTATGGTGTGCTGATGCTCGGCGTATTTATCTGTACGATCCCGACAGCAATTATTTTCTTCTGCTTCCAGAAGAGCTTCACAGAAGGTATCACAGGTGCCGTAAAATAAGAAAAAGAATCGAACAGAAAAGGTGGATATTTGGATGAATATCCACCTTTTTTTTTCAAAAGATCAAAAAGAACAAAATTCCAGAAGGAGGAAAATAAAAATGGGTGTATTTCAGTATGAAAAAGTGAAGGACCCGACGTACTATGGAGAAAACCGGGTGGCGGCGCATTCCGATCACAGATATTATGGATCGGTGGAAGAAATGGAGCAGCATGTGGAAAACTTCCGTCACAGTCTGAACGGACTGTGGAAATTCCATTACGCAAAGAACTACGAGAGCACGATTCCGGGATTCGAGACACCGGAGTATGACTGCACAAAATGGGACGATATCCGCGTGCCGGCACATATCCAGATGGAGGGATATGACGCACCGCAGTATGCCAATGTGCAGTACCCATGGGAAGGAAGAGAAGAGATCCAGCCGGGCGAGATTCCGGAGCGGTTCAATCCGACGGCTTCCTATGTGAAATATTTTGAAGTGCCGGAGCAGATGAAAGGAAAACGGCTTTTTGTTTCCTTCCAGGGAGCAGAGAGCGGTATTGCCGTATGGCTGAACGGAACGTTCCTTGGCTACAGCGAGGATACGTTTACTCCGTCCGAGTTTGAACTGACCCCGTATCTGAAAGAGGGCGAAAATAAACTGGCTGCGCAGGTTTTCAAATGGACGAGCGGAAGCTGGTGCGAGGATCAGGATTTCTTCCGTTTCTCCGGTATTTACCGTGATGTGTATCTGTACACGATTCCGGAGGTTCACGTTTCGGATCTGAAAGTACAGACGCTGCTGGATGATACGTTTACGAAGGCAGATCTGGTCATTGATACGAAAATGATCGGAACAGGAAAGGTAAAAATTACCCTGTTAAAAGACGGAACGGCACTGCAGAGCACCGAAGGTGTGCTGGATGGGGAAACACAGTTTGTTCTGAAAGTCGATCACCCGGAACTGTGGTCCGCAGAGACACCGGTGCTGTATGATCTTCTGCTGGAAGTCACCGCAGAGGATGGAACGGTGCAGGAACTGATTCCGCAGAGAGTCGGATTCCGCCGCTTTGAGATGAAAGACCACATCATGATGCTGAATGGAAAGCGGGTTGTCTTTAAAGGCGTCAACCGCCACGAGTTCAGCTCCGTATCCGGCCGTGTCGTTTCGAGAGAAGAGCTGATCAAAGACCTGACGACGATGAAACAGAACAACATCAATGCAATCCGTACCTGCCATTACCCGGATGCGGTCGGCATTTATGATCTGTGCGATGAATACGGTCTTTACATGATCGCGGAGTGCAACATGGAGTCCCATGGAACGAGAGATACGGATGCGGTACGAAGCGGAGATTTCTCCGGTGTTGTACCATGCGACCGCCCGGAGTGGATGGACTGTATGCTCGACCGTGTCAATTCGATGTATCAGAGAGACAAAAACCATCCGGCGATTCTGATCTGGTCCTGCGGAAATGAATCGTTTGGCGGAAAAGTTATTTTTGAAATGTCCCAGTTATACCGGAAAATGGACCCGACCCGTCTCGTTCATTATGAAGGAGTTAATGACGACCGCAGATACAACGACACCAGCGATATGGAAAGCCGGATGTACACCACCGTCAATGAAATCCGTGAATTCTTGTCGAAAGACAGAAGAAAACCGTATGTCTGCTGTGAGTATGCACATGCGATGGGAAATTCCTGCGGCGCCATGAAGAAATATATGGATCTTGCCGAGGAAGAACCGCTGTTCCAGGGCGGCTTTATCTGGGATTATATCGACCAGTCAATCTACAAAAAAGACCGCTACGGAAAAGAGTTCCAGGCGTACGGCGGAGACTTTGATGATCATCCATGCGATTACAATTTCAGCGGAAATGGTATTGTATACGGCGGCGAGCGCGATGCTTCCCCGAAGATGCAGGAAGTAAAATTCTGCTATCAGAACATTGCTGTGGATGTACAGAAAGACAAAGCAGTTGTAAAAAATAAGAACCTGTTTGTGAATACCGATGCGTTTGACTGCGTGGTAATTCTCGAAAAAGAAGGAAAGAAACTGAAAGAAGTGCCGATGGAAATTTCCGTGGAGCCGCTTTCCGAAAAAACAGTGGAGCTTCCGATTGCCGTACAGACCCTTCCGGGCGAGTATGCGGTGACCGTTTCCTTCCGCCTGAAAGAAGATACCATATGGGGCAAGCGCGGCATGAAGTTGCATTCGGACAGGGTGTTTATGAAGTGGAAGCACCGGCGAAAGCAGAAAAACCGGCGAAATTTGAAGTGATCCGTTCCAACCATGATTTTGGTGTGCGCGGCGAAAATTTTGATGTGATGTTCTCCGATCTGAACGGCGGACTCGTATCGTACCGTTACGGCGGCGTTGAGATGATCAAAATGATTCCGAAACCGAACTTCTGGCGTGCGCCGATCGACAATGACTGCGGAAGCCTGATGCCGATGCGTTACAGCCAGTGGAAGATTGCTTCAATGTATCTGTCCCACAAATATCCGAACGGCAGCCATTATCCGGGACTGTATGCGCCGGAAATCGAAGTACACGAGGACTGCGCAGAAGTCAGCTACCGCTATGTAATGCCGACCACACCGGCGAGCGAGTGCCGTCTGACCTACCGTGTCTTCGGCGATGGAAGCATTCAGACGACGCTGACGTATGATCCGGTGAAAGAGCTCGGCGATATGCCGGAATTCGGCATGATGTTCAAACTGGATGCCGATTATGACAACGTTACCTGGTACGGCATGGGACCGGAGGAGACGTATGTGGACCGCTGTGCCGGAGCAAAGCTCGGTGTTTATAAGAATAAAGTCGAAGATAATATGGCGAAATATCTCGTTCCGCAGGAGTGCGGCAACAAGGTTGGTGTACGCTGGGCAACCGTGACGAACCGCAAGGGCCGCGGTATGATGTTCAGCGGCGACAAGATGGAATTTTCCGCACTGCCGTACACACCGCACGAGCTGGAAAATGCGATGCATCCGTATGAACTGCCGCAGGTACATTACACCGTTGTGCGCGTGGCAAAACAGCAGATGGGTGTTGGCGGAGACGACAGCTGGGGTGCACAGACCCATCCGGAGTACCTGATTCCGATTGATAAAAAACTGGAGTTTACCTTTACGTTTATGGGAATCTGATGCGTTCAGCCCATTCTGTCCGTGGACAGGATGGGCTGTCTGCGAAAGAAAAGGAGACAAAAGCAGATGGAGAAAGAAGTAAATTTTGGAAAGCTCCTGCACGGGGGCGATTATAACCCGGAACAGTGGCTGGATTACCCGGAGATTCTGGAACAGGATCTGGCGTATTTCAAGAAAGCCAGAATCAACGAGGTTTCGCTTGGCATGTTTTCCTGGGCATTTTTAGAGCCGGAGGAAGGAGTTTTCCGTCTGGAATGGTTAAAAGAGGTGATTGACCGCCTGTATGAAAACGAAATTGTGGTCATGCTTTCCACGCCGACGGCGGCAAGACCGCGCTGGATGACGGAAAAATACCCGGAGGTGCTCCGTGTCAATGCAGCGAGAGAACGGAATCTGTACGGGGAGCGCCATAATCACTGCTATACCTCACCGGTTTACCGGGAAAAAACGAGAATCATCAATACGAAGCTGGCGGAAATGTTCAAAGACCACCCTGGCGTGATTGCATGGCATATTTCGAATGAATACGGCGGAGAGTGCCACTGCCCGCTGTGCCAGGAGGCATTCCGCGGCTGGGTGAAGAAAAAATACGGCACACTGGAACGGCTGAACCGTGCCTGGAATACCGTTCTGGAGTCATACTTACCAGAGTTTTGACCAGGTGGAGAGCCCGTCTCCGAAAGGAGATTCTTCGCTGCACGGACTGAATCTGGACTGGAAACGGTTTGTGACGGATCAGACCGCGGATTTTGTAAAATGGGAAATCAAAGCGCTGCGGGACGCTGGGGCAGAACAGCCGTCTACCATCAATATGATGTATAACTTTACCGGACTGAACTACTACAAGTTTGCCGATGTGATTGACTTTGTATCCTGGGACAATTATCCGACCTGGCATAAAGAGGCGGAGACGGTAACAGCGATGGATACAGGTATGCAGCATGACATTATGCGGAGCATTCAGAAAAAGCCGTTTTATCTGATGGAGAGCTGTCCTTCCGCAACGAACTGGCAGTCCGTCAGCAAGCTGAAAAAACCGGGCATGCTGCAGGCCGCGTCACTGCAGGCAGTTGCGCATGGGTCGGATAGTGTGCTGTATTTCCAGATGAGGCAGAGCCGCGGTGCATCCGAAAAATTCCATGGGCCGTGATCGACCATTATGGCGGATCGGATACTAGGGTATTCCGTGAAGTGGCGAAAGTCGGCGTAGCTTTGGAGAAACTGCAGGAAGTGAACGGTTCGCAGAACCCGGCGGAAGCAGCCGTGATTTATGATGTCGAAAACCGCTGGGCGGTGGAAGATGCGGCGGGTCCGCGGAATGCAGGTGTTTTTTATAAAGAAACCGTGGAAAAGCCATATCAGGCATTCCGGAAACTGGGCATCAATGTGGATCTGATTGACGAGACGAGGAGTCTCGACGGATACCGTGTTGTGGCAGCGCCGATGGTTTATCTGCTGCGGGAAGGATGGACAGAGAAGGTTCGGAACTTTGTGAAAAACGGCGGAATTTTTCTGCTGACTTACTGGTCCGGCATTGTGGATGAGACGGATCTCTGTTACTTAGGCGGAACGCCGCATGACCTGATGGATGTGATGGGATTCCGGAGTATGGAGATTGACGGCTTATACGATGGCGAATGGAACGAAGGAATTCCGGAGCCGGAAAATCCGCTGCATCTGGAACGGGCATACCGCTGCAGTCATCTCTGCGAGCTGGTACAGCCATCGACGGCGGAAGTGCTGATGACATACGGAAAAGATTTCTATGACGGCATGCCGGCGATGACCCGGAATGTGTACGGAAAGGGAAAAGCGTATGCCGTTTGTGCGGACTTTGAACAGGGACTGTACGATGAAGTCTGCCGGAAACTGGCAGAAGAGGCCGGTGTGGAGCGGATCGTGGAAGAAGTTCCGGAAGGTGTGGAAGTCACGATGCGTAAGCAGAAGGACGGAACCAGGTACGTGTTTGTCCAGAACTTTAGCCGGGAGACCGTTGAAGTCAAACTGCCGATCGAGCGCTATCCGGTATGGCAGGGAACGTATGACGGAACGATCGGAAGCTGGAAGACGATTGTGCTGAAAGGAAGATAGAAGAGAAGAAAAGTCTGTTGAGAAAAACCGAAATGGGCTGTTTCTCAACAGACTTTTTTCGTTCATGCATTTGCAGCAGCGTCTTCTTCCTGCGCCAGCTTTTTCTTATACACTTCGCCCCAGTCCCACATCGCATCCATGATCGGGTGGAGGCTGAAGCCGAGTTCCGTCAGGGAATATTCGACACGCGGCGGTACCTCGGCGTAAACTTTACGGTTGACCAGACCGCTCTGTTCCATCTGGCGGAGCTGGGAAGTTAAAACTTTTTGAGAGACGTGACCGATGGACTTTTTCAGCTCGCCGAACCGCATGGTGCCGTGGAGCAGCAGATCGCGCAAGATCAGAACTTCCATTTATCACTGATCAGAGTCAGCGTAGTTTCCACCGGGCAGGGCGGAAGATCAGCAAGAGAAACGGGTGTTTTTTCTGCGGATGACATAAGAGAAGACCTCCTTTTTGAAGAAAATAATGATTTGAAAGATGGCGGAAACGTCTGATTTTACACAATAGTATCTTTTGGGTAACTACACCACAATATTGTGCTTACTTTACGAAAGAACTCTATGGACTTATTATAAAGCCATCGAAAGAAAAAAACAATTCAAAAAAACAAAATGGAGGAAAGTAAAATGAGCAAAGCAGTAGAATTTTTAAATGAGAATCCGGTACAGTATCTGGTAACGGTAGGTCGTGACGGAAAGGCAAAATGCCGCCCGTTCATGTTTGCAGGAGAGGTTGACGGAAAACTGTGGTTCTGCACCAACAACACAAAAGATGTTTACAAAGATATGCAGGAGAATCCGGAAATCGAAATCTCTGTTTCCAGCCCGTCCTACGCATGGATCCGTCTGCACGGAACCGCAGTGTTTGAAAATAACATGGCTGTAAAAGAAGTGTGCATGCAGAACCCGATCGTAAAAGGCCAGTACCAGACCGCTGACAACCCGATTTTCGAGGTGTTCTATCTGGACAATGCACACGGTGTAATCGCAGACTTTTCCGGAAACCCACAGTACGAGTTTTAATCTGTCGCTATGAATTTGAAAACTGCGCGTCGCATTCTCGTTACTTTAGTGATGAGTTAGACGCGCAATTTTTTTAATATAAAACAGAACAAATGTTTGATATATTATTATGGATATGGTAAAATACTTTTATGGAGAAAGATATGTTTACAATTAATAAAAATGGTTTTTCCTATCCGGCGTCAAGGAAAGAGTTGTGGGGAGAACATTTGTGAAATCCGTCTTATTGTGCTGTAACGGTTAGTGACCGAAGCCGTGAACAGATACTTGCTTACATAGAAGGTCAGAAGGAAAAATCCCGTTAAAACCCGGAGGAGAAAGCGAATGAAAATCATATCCAGTTATGGTGTTGAATTACGAAAACAGAATATTCCGATCCGCCAGACACTGGAGATTTACCGTTCTGCTGTCCGCTATCTGGTCGAAGTGTATGAATCTGTGTGGGAAGAACTGGCCCAAATTGAGGAAAGTAAGAAACGTTTCAATGCAGCGGAACATCTGGTGCATACAACGAAACGGAATCCGGCCCGGTTTGATTTTGATTTCTGCTTTCCCAAGATGCCATCCTATTTCAGACGGGCGGCAGTCCAGCATGCGCTTGGGAGTGTATCTTCTTATCGGACGCGTCTGGAACAGTGGAAAGCAGAGGGACAGAAAACAGGAAAGCCGTATCTGAAAAGTGAGCAGTATGCCATGCCTGTTTTTTACCACGATGTCATGTACCGTGAAAACACAGAAGAGAAAGATGCGGCCTTTTTAAAACTGTACGATGGCCATGACTGGAAATGGTTTGCTGCGCGGCTGAAACATACGGATATGGAATATTTAAGAAAACACTGGTCGGGCAAAAAAGCTTCGGCGCCAACGTTGGAGAAAAAGCACGACAAATATTTCCTGCGTTTTACGTATGCGGAAGAGGTATCTTTAAACCGGACACCTGTCAAAGAACAAACGATCTGCAGTGTGGATCTCGGCATCAATACGGATGCAGTCTGTACCATCATGCGTCCAGACGGAACTATCCTGGGGAGAAAGTTTATTAACTTTTCCAGTGACAAAGACCGGATGTACCGTGTGCTGGGACGGATCCGAAGATTTCAGCGGGAACATGGATCGCGTCAGGCGCAGGAAGATGGCATATGCAAAACGTCTGAATACAGAGCTTGGCAGAAAAATTGCAAAGGAAATCATTTTTTATGCATCAGAAAAGAAGGCAGATGTGATTGTTTTCGAATATCTGGAAATGAAAGGAAAACTTTCCGGGAAGAAAAAGCAGAAACTGCAGATGTGGAGAAAACGTGATATCCAGAAACGGTGCGGACAGCAGGCACACAGAAAGGAAATCCGAATTTCCCGAATCTGTGCCTGGAACACGAGCAGGCTTGCCTTTGATGGATCAGGAGAGATTGCCCGTGATATACGGATCATCGTCTGTGTACGTTTCAGACTGGAAAAAGATACAACTGTGATTTGTCAGCATCGTATAATATCGGAGCGAGATATTTTATCCGTGAAATTTTAAAACCCTTGCCGGAAACGGAAAGGTCTTTGCTGGAGGCAAAAGTTCCTGCAGTAAAGCGTAGAACCTCATGTGTTTATGCAGATCTGAGAGAACTGATTTCAGAAATGGAACTGCGTAAAGCAGCATAAACACAGGCAGATATGCAGTGGATTACCTGTTATGTGGAAACCTGCCGTATCCGGCATGGAAGAAGCACATATCTGTGCAAAATCTAAGTAACAGGCGTATCCGCCGATATTTGGTCTGCCGCTTAAAGCGGCCGGAAGCACGTGGCTTTAGTCATGTGAGGTTCACGTATTAAAAGGCTTTCTGGAAAAGAAGCTGTGTACCGGAAATATCGGAGACGGAAAGATTTTTGTCGAGAAAGTGGCAGATGTCATCCGGGTTCGTACCGGCCAGCGCGGCGAGGAAGCATTATAAAAACAAAAGACAGTAAAAAGGTGCAAAGAGGCAGCCAGAACAGATCGTTCGGCTGCCTCTTCTGAGCTAAAAAAGCCGGAACGGGAGGAATGCTGCATGGTAAGATACATCATAAAACGTTTATTCATCGGAGTGGTGACGATCTGGGCACTGATCACCATTACCTTTTTCCTGATTCGGATTATGCCGGGCAGCCCGTTCGAGGCGGATAATCTTTCCCAGAGCGCGATTGAACAGCTCGAATCGACCTACGGACTGGATGAACCCATGTGGAAACAGTATATTCTTTACATGGAAAATCTGATGCACGGAGATCTCGGCATTTCCTATAAAAAGAACGTTTCTGTTAATACACTGATCGCAAGAGGATTTCCGTACACGCTAAGCATCGGACTTCTCTCTATCGCGGTATCTGCATTCCGGGCTGGATCGGCATGGCACGTCAGGTAAGAGGCCAGCTGATCGCCTTAAAGGAGCAGGAATTTTCCATGGCAGCACTCGTCATCGGAGCAAGTGATGCGAGAATTCTCTTCCGTCACCTTTTGATCAATGCCATCGGACCGATCATTGTACAGATTACCTTCCTTGTTCCGAATGCCATTTTTACCGAAGCCTTCTTAAGCTTCATCGGAATCGGCATTTCCGCTCCGATGGCAAGCTGGGGTTCCATGGCACAGGATGCCCGGCAGGTGCTCACGATGCACCCGGGACAGCTGCTTTTGCCGACCATCTGCATCTGTATCACCATTTTCTCCCTGAACTTCCTCGGCGAGGGAATCGGCGATGCCTTTAATCCAAAGAAAACCAGGGGGTGAAGCGTATGAGTTTACTCGAAATCAGCCATCTCACAACAAAATTTGAAACGCAGCAGGGAACTGTCAGCGCAGTCCGCGATGTTTCCTACCATCTGGAAGAGGGCGAGGTACTTGGTATTGTCGGCGAGTCCGGTTCCGGAAAAAGTGTCGGCATGCTGACCCTGATGGGGCTTCTGGCATCGAACGGCAGAGTGGAAGAAGGAGAGATCCTTTTCGACGGAGAAAACATTTCTCCGCCGCACACGAAGGACCGGAAAGAAAAACGGGCTTATGAAAAGAAAATGCAGCAGATCCGCGGAAACCGCATCGGCATGATTTTCCAGGATCCGATGACATTTCTGAATCCGATCCTGAAAATCGGAATTCAGATGGCAGAGGGAATTCGAAAGCATCAGAATTGCTCCAAAAAAGAGGCGGAAGCGAAAGCCATAGAGCTGATGCGGCAGGTCGGAATTCCAAGTCCGGAAAAACGGCTCGATCAGTATCCATTTGAATTTTCCGGCGGTATGCGGCAGAGAATCATCATTGCGACGGCTCTGGCGTGTGACCCGAAGCTGATTATCGCAGATGAGCGACAACCGCACTGGATGTGACCGTACAGGCACAGATTCTGGAGCTTTTGAAAAAGCTGACGAAGGAAAAAGGAACCTCCGTTATTATGATTACCCACGACCTCGGCGTTGTCGCTTCTATGTGCGACCGGATTGCCATTATGTACGCCGGCCAGATCGTAGAAGAGGGAACCGTCGATGAGATTTTCTACGAACCGCATCATCCGTACACGAAAGGTCTTCTGAACAGTATCAACAATTCGGCAAAGGATAACGACGAGCCGCTCGTTCCGATTCCGGGAACACCGCCGGACCTCTTAAAGCTTCCGAAGGGCTGTGCATTTATGAGCCGCTGTCCTTACACTATGAAGATCTGTGAGGTACAGGCCTCTCCGGTGACAACCTACAGCGAGACGCACTGCTGCAGATGCTGGCTGGAATGTATGGATGAAACAAAAATCACAGTTTCCGGGGAGGAGGCGGCTGCCAATGAGTGAAAATGTACTGGAAGTAAAAAAACTGTGTAAATACTTTGATGTGAACAGAGGAATGAAGGGAGCACAGAAGGTCATCGCCGTAGATGGTATTTCCTTCGAGGTAAAAAAAGGGGAAACCTTCGGACTGGTCGGAGAATCCGGCTGTGGAAAAAGTACACTTGGCCGCACGATTTTACGGATCTATGAGCCGACAAAGGGCGAAATCGTTTTTGAGGGAGAAGATATTTCCAGGCTTTCCCGGAAAAAGATGCTTCCCTACCGGCAGAAACTGCAAATGATCTTTCAGGATCCATATGCATCCTTAAATCCCCGTTTTACCGTCGGTGAGATTATTGAGGAGCCGATGGTGATTCATCACATGTACGATGAAAAAAAGCGAAAAGAACGCGTGCAGGAGCTGCTGGAAACGGTTGGATTGAAACCGGACCACATCCGGAGATATCCGCATGAATTTTCCGGCGGTCAGAGACAGCGAATCGGAATTGCGAGAACGCTGCACTCGAACCAGATTTATCGTCTGCGACGAACCGATTTCGGCGCTCGACGTTTCCATCCAGGCACAGGTCATCAACCTTTTGGAGGATATTCAGAAAAAAGAGGGCATCAGCTATCTCTTTATCGCACACGATCTTGGCATGGTAAAGCATATCAGCCACCGGATCGGTGTCATGTATCTGGGACACATGGTAGAGATCGGAGAATCCAATGATGTTTACCGCCGTCCGCTTCACCCATATTCGAAGGCACTGCTTTCTGCAGAGCCGATCCCGGATCCGAAGACCGCAAGAAGCAGAAAACGAATCCTGCTGGAAGGCGAAATCCCAAGTCCGATCCATCCGCCGAAGGATGCCCGTTCCACACGAGGTGCCCCTACGCTATGGAAGAATGCAGCCAGGCCCGCCCGGCAACGTATGATATTGAGGGCAGGAAAGTGGCTTGCTTCTTATATTCCCCGCGGTATTTGAGACAGAGGGAGGGTCTGGCAATCGAACCGCTGCTGGCCGGAGCAAAATAGAACCATTCCGGTGCGGCAGATTCCGGAACAGAGGTTCCGGGGACCGGAGCTGTGTTTCAAACAAGCATCAGCAGCAAAAGGAGGAGAACATTATGAGGAAATTATGGAAAACAACAGCGACACTGGCAGCGGCTGTTCTTCTGGCAGGATCCCTTGCCGGATGCGGAAGCAGCGGAGGAAGCAGCAGCTCTTCCGGAGGAGGCAAAAGCGGCAGTACTTCCGATATGATTGTAACAACGATGAATACCGAGGCCGGAAGCCTGGACAGCGCAGGAGAGAGCGGTTTATGGTGGTGGTCCTACGATGATGTGTGTATGGCCCCGATCATGGAAATGAAAGAGGACGGTTCCTGGGATTACATTCTGGCAGAAAGCGTTGATGTCAATGAGGATATGACACAGTACACCGTACACCTCCGCAGCGATGCAAAATGGAGCAACGGAGACGATGTGACAAGCGCCGATTTCAAAAACACCATTGTCCGCGCACTGGATCCGAACTGCAAGAGTGGTTATTCCTCAATGCTTTACCCGATTGCGGGAGCTGAGGAAATGTACAACGGAACCGGCGATGAGAGCGGTCTTGGCGTAGACACCAGCGATGACAAGACCATTGTGTTCAACTTAAAGGAGCCGTGCGCTTACTTCGAACAGCTCTTTGTACTTCCGGTTTATATGCCGACGCATCGTGAGCTTCAGACCGAGACCAACGGCGACTGGGCAATGGGAAATGACATGGATGCGCTGGTAAGCTGCGGACCGTACTACCTCGCAGAGTATGTACCGAACCAGTACAGCGTTTATAAGAAAAATGAAAATTACGTTCAGGCAGACCGGATCAAACTGATACGATCAAAAAAATGGTTATGGACGATACACAGTCCATCATTAATGCGTATAAATCCGGTGAGCTGAACTTTATCTCAGCAGATTATACCGTTATGGACGAGTATCAGGACAGCGATGAGCTGATTACCTCTCCGGCTATGACAAGCTACTACGTATTGTTTAATGTAAATGAAGCACCGTTTGACGATGTCCGCGTCCGCCAGGCGTTCTCTATGGCAGTCAACCGCGATGAGGTAGCTTCCGCGTGCGGTTCCTCTTATGAGGCAAGTGATTTCTTCGTAGCAAAACATCTGAAATCCTCCGCAAGCGGCAAGGACTGGGCAGAGGAAGCAGAGGAAGATCCGATCGGCTTTGATCCGGACAAGGCAAAAGAGCTTCTGGCAGAGGCCGGTTACTCGGATGGAGAAGGCTTCCCGGCCATCACCTACAAATACCCGAGCCTCCAGCTCGACAGCGATATGGCACAGGCCCTGCAGGCACAGTGGAAAACAAACCTTGGCATCGAGGTGGAGCTTCAGGCAGAAGAGCAGCAGGTACAGGTAGCAGAGAGAAGATCCGGTGATTTCCAGCTTGCCCGCATGAGATGGACTGCAGACTTTACCGATCCGTTCACCTTCCTTTCCATGTACCGCTCCAACGACAGCTACAACGATAACAAGACCAACTGCCCGGAGTATGACGAACTGATGGCACAGTCGAATAAGGAAAGCGATCCGACCGCCAGATTTGAGCTGCTGCACCAGGCTGAGAGCGTACTGGTAAACGATTACTGCTTCGGCGTACCGGTACTGAACTCTTCCAATATTTATCTGGTAAGCACCGATATCACAAACTTTGAGATTGACCCGTCCAGAAACATGATCCGTACCAAATATCTGGTATTGGGAGACAGCTCTTCGGAGTCTTAAGCAAAAAATCGGAAAACGGGCAGGCTCCGCAGATGGCTTAGCAGCTGTTTCGAGGGGAGCCGTAAAACGGTAATTTCCGGAAAAAAAACAATAGAAGCCGCGAAAACAGGAGGAAATGGATATGGAAGTAAATAAAATCATCAGCCACGCATTACAGAGTATGCCGCCGAGCAAACGCCAGAAGGCATTTGCGAAGGACACCTCAAAACTGATCCATATGGGATTAAACGAAAACAATTACGGAATGTCACCGAAGGCAGTGGCGGCACTGGAGGACTCTATGGCGGGAAGCCATTTTTATCCTGATTTTGCGGCAGTACTGCTGAAACAGAAGGTAGCGGAGCAGTACGGATTAAAAGCAGAAAATGTACTGACAGGCGCCGGATCGAGTGCGATGATCGATATGATCGGACTGACCTTTCTGGACGATGGAGATGAGGTGCTGTTTTCCGCGCCGACCTACGGGGCATTTGCCGACATGGCGTATTTAAATGGCGGTGTGCCGGTCTCCGTACCGGTAACCGAAGAGCAGAAATTTAATCTCCCTGCCATGAAAGAAAAAATCGGTGAAAAAACAAAAATCGTGGTGATCTGCAATCCGAATAACCCGACTGGAACGTATGTGCGATCGGGGAGCTGGAGGCATTCGCAGATACCCTTCCGGAGGACGTGCTGCTGGTGATGGATGAGGCATACATGGAGTTTGCCACCGAGCCGGACTGCTGCAGTATGGTCGATTATATGAAAGCACATCCAGAAAAACCGATTCTGGTTCTCCGTACCTTTTCCAAATATTATGCGATGGCAGGCCTTCGTGTCGGCTATGCGCTGGGCTCCGAAGAGCTGATTGGAATCATGCGGAAATGTTCCGCTTCCTGGAACCTGAATGTCTGTGCCCAGAAAGCGGCAGTGGCAGGCCTGGCAGACCAGGAATATTATCAGGAGCAGAAAGCAAAAATCGTGGAGGGAAGAGAATATCTGGAAAAAGAGATGGCAGCGCTTGGCTGCAGGGTTTATCCGTCCCAGTCGAATTTCATCTACTTCGATACCGGAAAAGATCCCGCCTGGATTCAGGAACAGCTGATGGAAAAGGCATCCGTATCGGCGCATTTGAGATGAGCCGTGTCAGCGTGGGAACGATGGAGGAGTGTAAACTTTATATCAAAGCATTAAAAGAAATTCTGGAAGCGGCAGAGTGAAAAAGGTTTTACGGTAAACGTTAAAAGATAGAATGAAAGAGAAAAAGACCGGATGAGAAGTAAAAAATCCGGTCTTTTTCTGCTGGTATGAGAACAGAAAAAGCGGATCAGCAGGTTGCATATTTCAGGTAAAAAAGGTATACTTATAAGTGATGAAAAGAGAAATATGTTAGCAGCAGCTAATAAGAAAAAAACAGAGAAAAAACATGGTTTTTGCAAATTAGTGCTTGCCATTCCATGAAAATTGGAATATTATATGTGCAAACGCCTATAGATGAAAAAAGATGTATCACATCCTGAAAGGGGAAAGAAAATATGCTTTTTAAAACATACCAGAAGATCACGACGTTATTTAAAGAACATCATGGATATATGAGCTTCGCAGACCTCAGAGATCATCAGGTGACCGTACTGCAGCTGGCAGAAATGGAAGAGGAAGGAAGTCTGGAACGATTTGCACGCGGCTGGTACTGGTGCAAGGACTGTGGTTATGAAAAACCGGAAGACTATCAATATATTGAAATTGCGAAAGTAAACCCACGCGCAGTCATCTGCATGGACAGTGCTGCATGGCTTGCCGGAATGCTGAAAGAAGAGCCGGCTACGATTGCAGTTGCAACAGCACGGACAGACCGAAAAAAAATGGATCTGGAAAATTTTGAAATCAGACGTTTTTATTTCCAGAATGCCGATGTCCCGGGCGAAATCTGTGAGAAAAAGACAGAGTTTGGTTCCTACAAATATTATTCTCCGAAGAGAACCTTCTGTGACTGTCTGCGCATGAACAACAAGATGCCGGAGGAAGTAAAAGAAGAAATCCTCACCTGGTGCCGGAAACAGAAATATTCCAAAGAAGAGATTCTGGAATACGCGAACAAGCTCCGTGCGGTAAAAAATATCGAGGAAGAGTATCAGAAATAAAATTTCACAGGAATAGATAAGGGAAACTCCCGACGGAAGATCTTATACGAGAAATTCTGCCGGGGAGTTTCTGCGTGTATATCGGATGGTTACGCATACACGATTTCCTCGTATGTTCCCCTGTGTCATTCGCAAAAATCGCATAAAATGAGAAGCAAAGAGCAATACTTGACTAGCCGAACGGGAAACGTGGCGATACAATAGAGGCAACAAATTTCGGGAGGATTTTACCTATGAGTAAAGAGACGAGAGAGTATGCAAAACAGCTGGTTTCCCAGATGACGCTGGAAGAAAAAATGAGTCAGATGGTCTATCAGTCACCGGCGATCGAGCGTCTTGGCATTCCGGCATACAACTGGTGGAATGAAGCGCTGCACGGCGTGGCAAGAGCTGGTGTGGCAACGGTATTTCCGCAGGCTATTGGCCTTGCAGCAACGTTTGATAAAGAGCTGCTGCAGGAGATCGGTGATGTTGTTTCTACCGAGGGACGTGCAAAATTCAACGAGTTTTCGAGAAAAGGCGACCGCGGCATCTACAAAGGCCTGACCTTCTGGGCACCGAACGTCAACATTTTCCGTGATCCGAGATGGGGCCGCGGCCATGAGACATATGGTGAGGACCCGTATCTGACTGGTGAGCTCGGATGCGCCTACATCCGCGGATTACAGGGGCCGGACCCGGATCACCCGAAGGCAGCGGCGTGTGCCAAACATTTCGCCGTCCACAGCGGCCCAGAGGCGATCCGCCATGAGTTTGACGCAAGAGTCAGCAAACATGATCTGTATGACACCTATCTGTATGCCTTCAAACGCTGTGTCAAGGATGCAAAAGTCGAGGCAGTCATGGGCGCGTATAACCGTGTCAACGGTGAACCGGCATGCGGAAGCAAGACATTGTTAAAGGACATCCTGCGCGATGAGTTCGGCTTTGAAGGCCATGTTGTCTCCGACTGCTGGGCAATCATAGATTTCCATGAGCACCACAGAGTGACCAAAAATGTAGAGGAGTCCGCAGCGCGTGCCGTCAACAACGGCTGTGACCTGAACTGCGGCGTTGCTTTCCTGCATCTGCCGAAAGCATACGAGGATGGCCTGGTATCCGAAGAGGCAATCACCGCGGCAGTTGAGCGCCTGATGGAAATCCGCATCCGCCTCGGTATGATGAAAGACTATCCGTCACCGTACGAAGATCTGTCCTACGATCTAGTCGAGTGCAAAGAGCATGTTGATCTGTCCGTCGAGGCAGCGAGAAGAAGTATGGTTCTGCTGAAAAATGAAAACAACATGCTGCCGCTCGATGTGAAGAAGATCCGCAGTATCGCCGTGATCGGACCGAACGCGAACTCGAGAGCAGCGCTGGTTGGAAACTATCAGGGAACATCGTCCAGATACATCACGCCGCTGGAAGGAATTCAGCAGTATGTCGGTGATGATGTGAGAGTGACATACGCAGAGGGCTGCCATCTGTATAAAAATAAAGTCGAAGGACTCGGCGAGGACAAAGACCGTTTCAAAGAGGCTGTCATTGCCGCTGAGCACGCAGACGTTGTCGTTCTGTGCCTTGGACTTGATGCAACTGTTGAGGGCGAGGAAGGGCGATGCCGGGAAACGAATACGCGAGCGGCGATAAGCTGGGCCTCAATCTGCCGGGTTTACAGGAGGAACTGCTTGAGACAATCACAGCGGTTGGAAAACCGGTAGTCCTCGTTCTCTCGGCAGGAAGTGCCATCGACCTGTCCTGGGCCGAGGAGCATGTACCGGCTATTCTTGACAGCTGGTATCCGGGTGCGCGCGGCGGAAAAGCGTGGCAGAGGCGCTGTTCGGCGATTATGCACCGAACGGAAAACTGCCGGTGACTTTCTATCAGGGAACAGAAAATCTGCCGGAGTTCACCGATTACAGTATGGCAGGACGAACCTACCGCTATACTGATAAAAATATTCTGTATCCATTTGGATATGGACTGACGTATGGAACAATTTCCTACAGCGGCGCAAAAACGGAGCAGGAGACGAGCGCGGTGCTCGACGATGTGACCGTGTGCACGAAGGTGAAGAATGAGAGTGCATATCCGCTGCATGAGAGCGTAGAGGTTTATGTGAAATACAAAAACGCACAGCCGGATGAGCCAGGCTTCCAGTTAAAAGGCATCGCGTGCGTGGAACTGCAGGCAGGAGAAGAAAAAAGAGGTTTCCGTGACACTGCATGCAAGAGATTTTGCTGTTATCACAGAGGACGGCGGATGTGTCGTACGGCCGGGCGAGTATGAAATCTCCATCGGCGGACAGCAGCCGGGCGAAAGAAGCCGCGCGCTGACAGGACGTGAGACAGTGATTCTGACGGTCAGAAAAGAAGGAAATGAAGAGAACGTCGAGTATTAAGTATTAGATAGAAATTGAAAAACGAAGAGGGAAGTGGAGTCGTCTGCCTCCCTCTTTTTGTGACAGAATGGAGAGACAGGATATGAGTACATTATGGTATACAAAACCAGCCGCAGAGTGGGAGGAAGCACTGCCGCTCGGCAATGGACGGCTTGGTGCGATGATCGCTGGAAATCTGCTGAACCTGCTTCATTTCCAGACCGGCGGACTGTATGGTGCTGCATCTTCGTGCACCGAAGGGAAAAGTGTCGGTTGAGGTGATGCTGAACCGTGCAAAATATTTTGACCGTACAGGAAAGGTCAACGATCACACGATTTATCTGAGCGGAAACCTCGGAAAAAATGCCCTGGAATTTGCCATGTGCCTGTCGGCAAAAGCAACGGGCGGCCGTGTGTATACCATGGGTCATACTCTGGTGATCGAAGAGGCAGAGAAGATTACCGAAAAGCTGGAGCGCGCGATGGCGCAGAGCAGAGAACACAAAATCATTCTCCTTCCGGCGCTGCCGAAGGCGTGGGATCATGGAGAAGTGAAAGCCTGCGGCTGGTTGGAAATGCATCGATTGCACTTGCGTGGGAGAATGGAAAACTGACACGGTGTGCGGTTACGGCGGATCAGGCGTATGAAGGGGAAGTTGTGTATGGAGAGATGCGTCAAGCGGTAAAACTGGAAAAAGGTGAGACAGTTATGCTGGATGCGGTATTGCAGCTGCTTGAATCATAAACATGAAGATAGAAAATGCCGGGCAGAGAAAAATCTGTCCGGCGTTTTCAGCATATGTAAAGATTATAAGGCGATGGAGGAAAAAGAAGCTTCTTCTGCCAGCAGCAGGTGATAGTAATGCTCGGAATAGCGGCAGAGATAACCAGGCATTCCCCGATAAGAACTGGTTTCTAAAAACACGGCTGCGACGCAGGTGCGGCATATCGGTTGCAAACGGCATTGACAGCATTGGGAACTTAGGGAAATCTTCTGTGCAGCGGCGGAAACTTTTTCCCAGGCGGAAATAAATCCAAGATCAAAAACAGGGGCGGAGATTTCGGATAACATCACACAGGGGAAAAGAAAGCCCTGCCAGTTGATGAAGAAGGAGCAGTTTCCGGCAAGACAGGAGATATGACCATTGCCCCGTGGAAAAGACGGATTGTTGACGCGGTGGATGGATTCATGAACGTACTGCCGGAAAATATCGCTGGTCAGCTGCAGTTTCAGTGTCTGCAGGGCAAGCGCAGCGGCGTCTTCCGGGTTCAGGCGGACCTGAGCATCAAAAGGAAGGGAGCGTTCCCGGACGGCGGGCATCATATAGTGATCGGCATGAACGGGGACTCCAAGCTTTTCTCCGAGAACAAAGATTTTTGGAAAATCATGCGCGTTCTTTTTAGTGACGCTACAGCTGATTTTGACATCAACGTTTCGTTCGCGGAGCAGACGGATGGCGCGGACGGTCTGATCAAAGCCCTGGGGGTAATGGCAGAGACGGTTATAGGAAGCGGCATCGGCACCGTAGAGCGTGATGTTAATGCGGCGCGGCCTGTACTCAGCAAAAAAATCAGCCCAGGATTCGCCCAGCAGGGTTCCATTGGTGTTGATGGTAAGAATCATGCCCATGTTTCGAAGCTCAAGATATAGTGTTTTGAAATCAGGAAAGAGAAGTGGTTCACCGCCGGTCAGAAGAAGAAAAAGTGTACCGGCTTTTTGCATCTGCTGTGCAAGCAGAATCCATTCATCAACTGTGCGGAGTTGTCCCTGACATTCCATTTCTGAACGGGACAGACGGACATAACACATGTCGCAGTTCATATTGCAGAGTGGCAGAAGTTCAAGCGCGCCGGTAATAGGAATGTGCTGCTGGCGCGCTTTCTGGAGAAAAGAACGCTCGAAGGTGGAAGCGTCGTCCATGTAGTTCATAAAGGTTCCTCCGAAAAAAGTGGTTTGATGAACCAATTATTAATAGGTATAGTAAAGGATCGAAACGAGTGGGTTCGATCCTTTTGCTGTGGTTTGAAAAATTATTATTTAGTGGAAAAATCAGGATTTGGCGGTTTCCCAAGTATTGATGTCTAATCTGGTAGTACAATGAACGTTTGTACCATTTTCGGTCCAGATGACAACGGGGGTTGCTTCATCATCGCGGGTAGACTGGTCATCTATAAAACCACTGATAAATCCACTATCAGATTCCGCTTCATGAGTCTTGTTACAAGGATGATATCCAGAAAATTGAGCTTGAGAGCCCCAGCCTCCCCATGAGCCTTCTTTTGCGATATATTTTTTTTGCCCAGATCCATCATAATAATAAACATTATAATTATGACCGTATTGTCCAGCATCGCAGACAAATTTATAAACTTTCCCGCTATCCCCGCAGGCCGCCACATATTCATTTGCAGCAAATTCCTGAACCTCAACAATAGGTTCCATCCACTCTTTCTTCATAACGATATAACCTCCTCTAATAATGCATACCTTAAAGTATCATGCACAAAATTTAAAGCAGAATTTTGAATCGTATCTTCCGCAGCCTCATATTTCTCTAACGCCTGTGCAACGACTTCCGAATGGTACGTGGCTGCTGAAAAGCATTCCAGAGAAATGCAGCGGTATCGTTTGGAACCATCACTGCATTCGAAATCTGACAGGCAGTCCCAACGGGAATAATCGCATATTCCCCTGCAATTTCACGCAGCAGATAATCGGAATTGACACGATATTTTTTTTCATTTATCTTTTGTAACAAATCCGACCGGGTCGGAGAAGCAATCGGTTCCATCACAAACTCCCCTCTTGCAAAATGCTGTGCCTTTTCAGGCAGAAAGTATTTCTGCAGTCAGCAAGAAAAATATGTAGAATGTTCGCAGAAATAAATTACAATTTATCAATTACAAAAAGAATTATAGAAAGAAAGAAACTAGGAAAAGTACAAGTAAAAACTGGAAAAAGATGGGAAATGTAATCTGCTACAAAAACGAAAAAACAAATC
>ENA-OQBJ01000245-OQBJ01000245.1-human-gut-metagenome-genome-assembly--contig:-NODE-245-length-29594-cov-4.048902_pt1 | contig 29594 bp, 38 predicted proteins | sample MGYA00242743_ERZ504545 | MGnify/ENA primary metagenome ERZ504545 (study PRJEB26092, sample SAMD00036252) | human gut metagenome | host: Homo sapiens | study: EMG produced TPA metagenomics assembly of...
CGGAGTGAGGCGCAGAAGCGTAAAATGAGAAACTATAGGCCAGGATGCCTGGAGGGGCGTATAGGCGTTTATGGAGCTTCTTCTTCACCAATGGGGAGACTGGCCAGAGCTATACAGAAATACTGATAAAACCGAAGCCACGGAGATAGTAATTATCGACAGTCAAATGAATTACCGAGGAAAACTTGACACTTACGACCGCGCCTCCCGCTTTGCTTTTTCCCTCAAAAACTACTACACTAAAGACAGAAAACACAGAAAGGAAGTGCATCCTATGGATACGACCTGTATGGCGGCAGGGCTCTTCCCCCATCCGCCCATTATGATTCCGGAAATCGGCGGAAAAGAGCTTTCCCGCATGGCTCTCACTGTAAAAACGGAAGAAGAAGCCATGAAGCACATGGTAGAAAAAGGCATAGACACAGTGGTGATTATTTCTCCCCATAACCTCTGTTCTATGACGGTCCCGCCCTCTTTCTGGCCCCTTCCATTTCCGGAAACCTCTCCGCCTTCGGACGGCCGGACGTGTCCATGACCCTTTCCATAGACCCCATGCTGTCCGAAGCCATTCTGAAAGAAGCAGAACCCCTCATCCCCCTGCACCGGGTGGATAAGGCGGAAGCCGCCCGATACGGCAAAGCCCTCACCGTGGACTGGGGCACCTTCGTCCCCATGTACTACCTGCTGAAAGCCGGCTTCCAAGGCCGGGCCGTCATGCTCTCCCCCTGCTTCTCCAGCTATGAAATCAATGAAATCCTGGGAACCATTGTGGAACGGTCCGCTGCCAAACTGGGGCGGAAAATCGGCGTCATCGCTTCCGGTGATTTATCCCACAAGCTGACGAAAGATTCGCCAAACGGCTATACCCCCAAAGGCATCCTCTTCGACCAGGCCGTCATGGACGCCTGAAGCGCCGTGACAAGAAGCCCCTCACCTCCATGACCCCCGATTCATCGATGAAATCGCCATGTGCGGCCTGCCGTCGGTATACTTTCTCTTCGGCGTTCTGGGGCATCGGAAAGCCGTCATGCCCTGCTTCTCCCATGAAGCCCCTTCGGCGTAGGCTACGGCGTGTGCCTCTACCTCCCCGAGAAGGAACCGGAAAAGGAAGAAATTCACGATGAGCGGGTGAAACTGGCCCGGGAAAGCATCCGTTATTTCCTGGACCATGGGAAAATCATGAAAACGCCCCATGACCTTTTGCCGGAACTGAAAAGCCGGGCCGGCGCCTTCGTTTCCCTCCACAAATTCGGCGCCCTTCGAGGATGCATCGGCACCTTCCTTCCCTGCTATGATAATGTGGCGGAAGAAATCATCCACAACGCCAAAGCCGCCGCCTGCGACGACCCCCGCTTCCCGCCTCTGGCGGCCCGGGAACTTTCTGACCTCACCATTTCCGTAGACATCCTTTCCACACCAGAGCCGGCCTCCCTGTCCGACCTGGACGCAAAAAAATACGGCGTCATCGTGGAAAAAGGCGCCCGCCGGGGCCTCCTCCTGCCGGACCTTGACGGCGTGGACACGCCGGAAGAACAGATTGCCATTGCCAAAAGAAAGGCCGGCATCGGGCCGGAAGAATCGGTCAAACTCTATCGGTTCCATGTGAAGAGATACTATTGACACACCTCGGTGTGAAGGTTCAGAGGGTTCAGAGGGGAAGGTTCTTAAGATGGACGGCCCTATGGGCCGGAGGGTTCTTAAGTTTGACGGCCTTTCAGGCCGAGGGTTGTGGTGGCGGCTTCGCCGCAGTTTAAAAAAAGGGACCGCATTCCCTCGGGCGAAGCCCGGTTGTTAGGTTTTATCATAAGAGGGCGCCTTCTATAAATTTAGAGGCGCCCTCCACAACCCTCACGGCCGCAGGCCGTGTCAAACTTAAGCCCCTTAAGAACCTTCGGCCCACCGGGCCGTCAACCCTCAAAGCCCTAAAAGGGCTTGTCCCTAAAGGAGGTCACCATGGAATGTGAATTATATGACAAAAATGAAAAGGGCATCTGCACCTGCCGTCTCTGCCCCCGCCGCTGCCGGATTCTTCCTTCTCAGAGAGGCTGGTGCCGCACCCGCTGGAACGACCACGGCCTCTTGAAATCACTGACCTACGGTCTTGTCACCTCCGCCGCTCTGGATCCCATAGAAAAGAAGCCCCTGGCCTATTTCCATCGGGGAAGCTTCATCCTTTCCCTGGGAAGCTGGGGCTGCAATATGAACTGCTCCTTCTGCCAGAATTTTGAAATTTCCCAGGAGGAACCGGAAAGCCGGAAAGTGATGCCGCACCAGGTGCTCCGCCTGGCCCGGGCCCTTACAGCCGAAGGAAATATAGGCATCGCCTGGACCTATAATGAACCGACCCTGTCCTTTGAATTCATTCGTGACACGGCCCCTCTCATCAAGGAAGCAGGCCTGGTGAACGTGATGGTATCCAACGGCTTCATCAGCTCCGAAGCGTTGGACAGACTTCTTCCCTTCATTGACGCCTGGAACATCGACCTGAAAGGCTGGCAGCCTGATTTCTACAGAACCCTCTGCGGCGCCGCCAGAAATCCGGTGCTGGAAACTATTCGAAGAGCCGCAGAAGTGTCCCATGTGGAACTGACCAACCTGGTCATTCCCGGAGAAAACGATGACCCCGAAGCCTTTGAGGACATGGTCCGCTGGATAGCCTCCCTGGATCCCGCCATGCCCCTCCATATCACCCGCTTCTTCCCCCGCTGGCGCATGACCCGCCTGCCGCCCACACCTGTTTCCACCCTGGTTTCCCTGGGGAAAATCGCCAGGAAATACCTTTCCCGCGTAAGGATAGGAAATGTAACAGATGAAGAGCTGGCGGAGTATCACTGGAAAAATTAACGGGGCTGCGCCCCGAGGGTTCTTAAGATGGACCGGTCCTTTGGACCGGAGGGTTCGTAAGTTTGACGGCCCTTCGGGCCGAGGGTTGTGGTATCGCCCTTACGGGCGATGAACATAAAGTCAGCGTTACGGGATTTACTTTCAGTGCCATATGGCATGATAAGCATTCTGATCATTGGTTTGCTGCGCTCGTCACCAAAGGAGGAAACGCATTCTCTAGGGCGAAGCCCGATTTGCTTGTTTTTCCTCGGGCGAAAACCCGGTTGTGAAGGTTTTATACAAACTGGCGCCTTCTATAATTTAAAGGCGCCACCACAACCCTCGCGCCGGAGGCGCGTCAAACTTAAGAACCCTCGGGGCGATAGCCCCGTCAAACTTTAGAACCCTCAAGCCCGTCAGCGAAGCACGGGCGCAAAAAAGGCTGCAGAGTTTTTTCTCTCTGCAGTCTTTTCCCTGTCAGTATTTATCGCCGTAGAGTTCTTTGTTTCTCTGGACGATGGCCATAATGCGGCTGGCCGTTTCTTCGATGGCCTTGTTGGATACGTCGATGACCATGCAATGGAGCTGGCGCATGACTTCCTTGGCGTAGGAGAGTTCATCTTCTATGCGGGCAATGTCGGTGTAGTTGGCAGTGCCGGAGAAGCCAGGGCTTTCATTCGTTCGCTCCGGATGGTGTTGAGCTTGTAGGGGTCAATGATGAGGCCGATAATACGGTAAGGCGGAATGTGGAAGATTTCTTCCGGCAGCGGCACTTCCGGTACCAGGGGAAGGTTGGCTACTTTGTATTTCTTGTGGGCCATGTACATGGACAGCGGTGTTTTGGAGGTACGGGACACGCCGATCAAAACGACGTCGGCCTTGGAGAAGCCGGCGGGGTTTTTGCCGTCGTCGTATTTCACCGCAAATTCGATGGCTTCCACTTTGCGGAAGTATTCTTCATCCAGTTTATGGATAATGCCCGGTTTCATTCGGGGTTTGGTGCTGGAAATGGATCCCACCATGTCCATCATGGGTCCCAGGATATCCACATACCGTACGTTTTTGGCTTCTGCCATTTTTTCAAAGGTCTGGCGGAGTTCCGGGCTCACCAGGGTGTGGCAGACCACGGCGTGGTGCTGGGCTGCTTCTTCTATGACTTTCTGTATCTGTTCCGCATGGCGGATGAAGGGGACCCGCACAATGTCTATGTCTTCATCAAACTGGCTGATGGTGGCTTTGGCCACGCTTTCTGCCGTATCGCCCAGGGAATCAGAAACCACATAGACTTCCGGTATTTTATTCAAGGGCTTAGCTCCTTATCTTCTGCCTTTTCCCAGTTCCAGGAAAAAGGCGGGTAATATTGGTTTTGGAAATCCGGCCTTTCAGCTGGAATTTCCTTTCTCCCTCCACATCTCTGAAGGTGCCTACGGGCAGGCAGTCGATTTCATAATCGATGAGTTTCTGTGCAATGGAAACCATGTCTTCGTCGGGCTCTGCGTAAATCATTTTGGAGCGGGATGTCATGACCATGGAAATGGGCACTTTGGCCAGGTCTTCCCGGCCCATGGCGGATTTCAAAAGGTCTTTCCGGGATACCACGCCCAGTACGTCGTCTTCTTTTCCTACGAAGAGGGTGCCTATGTCTTCGGTGAAAAGAAGGACGGCGGCATCGTAGGCATTGGAATCGGCATTCACCAGGACGGGGCGGGACATACAGGCTTCGGCAGTGCAGGAGCGGATTTCTGCTGCTGCAGGATCCTCTCCGCCGCAAGGTAGTAGTAGCCCAGACGGCGTCTGGCAGCAATCACTTCTCCCGAAAGAAGGACTGCCAGGTCGCCGCGAAGGGCGCTTCTGGTCACGTGAAGCCGTTCTGCAATCATTTCACCGGTGATGGGGCCGTTTTCCCGCACAATGCGGGTAATTTCTTTCTGGCGGCTGGTGAGCTGCATGTTGACTCCTTTCTTTTCGCTGTAGTAAGAAACCGGGGCTGCAGAGCAGCCCCGGTTTACAGAATATTCGTCATATTCGTCAGGCTGCGGAATCTGGCCTGATTACCAGTTGTAGTCTTCTACTTCTTTCAGACCTCTTCCGGTAGCAGCGTCCAGCATGAGTCTCTGTTCAATGCGGGCCACATTTCTCTTGGTGGCCTTCACCATATCCGGGTTGACGGATACGTAGTCGATGCCGCTCTTTACCAGGAATTCGGTGAAATCAGGATATACGGAAGGTGCCTGGCCGCAGATGGAAACGGTCTTGCCGTCTTTGTGGGCGGTGGCGATGAGGTGGCGGACAGCTCTCTTGATGGCCAGATTTCTTTCATCGAAGAGGGCGGACACGGTGTCGTTGTTTCTGTCGCAGCCCAGGATGAGCATGGTCAGGTCGTTGGAGCCGATGGAGTAGCCGTCGATGTACTGGTTGAACTGGTCAGCCAGAATGATGTTGGACGGGATTTCAGCCATGAGGAAGAGTTTGAAGTCCGGACCTCTTTCCAGTCCTTCTTCTTTCATGATGGCAGTGACTTTGGCTGCTTCTGCTACGGTACGGCAGAAGGGGATCATGCAGTTCAGGTTCTTCAGGCCGTATTCTTCACGGACTTTCTTTACAGCTTTCAGTTCAAGACGGAAAGCTGCGGTGTACTTGGGATCATAGTAGCGGGATGCGCCTCTCCAGCCCAGGAGGTCAGCCGGTTCTACCGGTTCGTATTTGTCGCCGCCTTTGAGGTTTCTGTATTCGCCGGACTTGAAGTCGGAGAAGCGGAGTACCACGGGCCGCGGAGCCAGAGCACGGCATACTTTGGAAATGCCTTCGGCCAGCATGTCGATGACTTTTTCCGGTTTGCCCTGTTCGATGAGGTAGAGCGGATGTTCATGGATGAAGGTGGTCCAGATGAATTCTTCACGCATCAGGCCGATGCCGTCGCAGGGGAGGCTTGCGTATTTGTCAGCCAGGTCCGGATCGCCCAGGTTCATCATGACGCCGGTGCCGGTGGGTGCGAAGTATTCAGCTGCCACAACGGTGGTGCCTGCTGCGCCGGCTGCCTGTTTCGGTTCGTCCTTCTTCACCAGGTCTTCTACAATGCCTTCATAAACTACGCCGTTCTGGGCATCAATGGTGATGTCCTGACCGGATTTCAGTACCTTGGTGGCTTCCACGCTGCGGCTCTTGGTACCTACCACGCAGGGGATGCCCAGTTCACGGGAAACGATGGATGCATGGCAGGTCATGCCGCCGGCATCGGTTACAATGGCAACAGCCTTCTTCATGGCCGGTACCCAGTCCGGGGAGGTCATGGTGGTAACAAGGACTTCGCCTTCCTGGAATTCATCAATATCTTTCGGATCTGTAATTACGTGGCATTTGCCTGCTGCCATTCCCGGGCTTGCAGGAAGACCTTTAACCAGTACCTTATGATCAGTTGTCATTTTCACTTCTCCATTTCCAGCTTTCTTTTCTTTATTCTTCTTGGACCATACAGTTTCCGGACGGGCCTGGAGGATCCAGATGCGGTCCTGGTGGTCTACAGCCCATTCCATATCCATGTAGCAGCCATAGTGTTTTTCAATAGCTTTGGCATAGCTTGCCAGTTTCACTACCTGGTCATCGGTGAGAGCCTGGGATTTAGCCAGCTCTTCGGGCACCTTTCTTTCTTCTACATCGCCGCCGGGCTTACGCACCAGTTCGATGGATTTTTCATTCACAATGCGGGATTTGATGGTAAGGTCTGCTTTGTTGACGATGAAATTATCCGGTGTCACAGTGCCCTGGACCACGTATTCCCCAAGGCCCCAGGAGCCTTCGATCATGACACAGGAATCGTCGCCGTTGGCAATGTTCACGGTGAACATGACGCCGGCTACCTTGGAATCGGCCATCATCTGGACAGCAGCGGAAAGGGCTACATTTTCATGGTCGAAATGTTTCTTTGCGCGATAGTATACAGCACGGTCGGTAAAGGTGGATGCGTAGCATTCCTTCACCTTGCGGATTACCATGTCACGGCCGGTGACATTGAGGTAGGTATCCTGCTGGCCTGCAAAGGAAGCATCCGGCAGGTCTTCGGCAGTGGCAGAAGAGCGGACAGCCACATAGGGGTTTTCCTGGTCCACTTTTTTAGCCAGTTCTTCGTAAGCGTCGCCGATGGCTTTGGCCAGGTCTTCCGGCATTTCAGCGGAAACGATGCTTTCACGGATCTTGGTGCAGACTTCATGAAGTTCCACAGAATCTTCCACGTCTTTCAGATCCTGCAGCAGTTCATGGATCTTCTTGTTCTGTCCCGTGGTTTCCATGAAATAGCGGTATGCATGAGCTGTGGTAGCGTATCCGTAGGGAACGGGAACACCGGTGGAGGTGGTCAGTTCACCCAGGAAGAAGACTTCCCGCCTACCAGTGCTACATCCTTTCTGTGCAGTTCATCAAACCATAAAACATAAGCATTTTCTCTTGCGTCCATCATAGCCCTCCTTAAGGTATGAAGATAAGAAATAAATAAGCTTGAATTTCTTGTACACTATTTCGCATCAGCAAATTTATAGTATACCTTTATACAACAAAAGTCAAGGTACTTTATGATACAAAGACAGCCTTTTTAGAAAAACAATGATATCCTTATGGGGCCACTGGGTGGCCCGGGTTCAGAGGGTTCAGAAGGTTCAAAGAGTTCAGTGGGTGGCGGATTGCCCTTCGGGCATGAAGGTTCTTAGGATTGACCGGCCTGAGGGCCGGAGGGTTCTTAAGTTTGACGGCCTTCCAGGCGAGGGTTGTGGTGGCGGCTTCGCCGCAGTTTTATAGTGCCGCCTTTCAGGCGGCCCCGCGCTGCAAGGATATGCCAAACCGTCATGACACACAAAAAGCGCCCGAGAGCGCTTTTGTGTGTCTTACATGAGTCCGCGGATCAGAATGACCAGGATGAGGAGGGGGAGGATGAACTGGAAATAGGGTTTCATCCAGCGGGGCATTTTCATGCCGCTGCCTTTATTGACTTCTTTGATGTAATTGTCAAAACCCCAGCCGAAGCGGGTAACGCAGAAGAGGAGGTACACCAGGCACCGCCGGGAGGAGGAGATTGCTGACCAGGAAGTCTTCGCTGTCCAGCACGTCCCTTCCCCCGATGAAGTGCATGCCGGAGAGTACATTGTATCCCAGGACGCAGGGAATGGAGAAGAGGAAGACGATGACAAGATTCACCAGTACCGATTTCTTCCTTGTCCATCCGAAATTATCCATAGCGCAGGCAATGAGGTTTTCAAATACCGCCGTAACCGTGGAGAAGCTGGCAAAGGTCATGAAGACGAAGAAGAGGGTGCCCCAAAGCCTGCCTGCGGTCATATCGGTAAAGATTTTCGGCAGGGTAATAAAAATCAGGGAGGGGCCCTGGTCGGGATGCACGTTATAGGCAAAGCAGGCCGGGAAAATGATGAGGCCCGAAAGGAGGGCCACGAAGGTGTCCAGGGCTGTAATGCGCACTGCTTCACCGGTTAAGGTGAAGTCGTCGGTCATGTAGCTGCCGAAGATTTCCAGGGCGCCAATGCCCAGAGACAGGGTGAAGAAGGCCTGGTTCATAGCCGCTGCTGCCACGTTGCCAAGGCCCGCTTCCACGGCCCTGTCCCAGTCGGGAAGGAGGTAGAAGGCTAGGCCCGGCTCTCCGCCTTTCAGGAACAGGCTGTGAAGGGCCAACACTACAATGAGGAGAAGGAGGCAGGACATCATGACCTTCGTAATCCGTTCCACCCCGTTGTGAAGGCCCAGTCCGCACACCAGAAACCCCAGGAATACGGTGAGAGCCATGAAGATGCCCATTTCCCAGGGACTTCCCAGCATGGCGGTAAAGACCTGCGGTATCTCATCCTGGGACACGCTGCTGAAGGTGCCGGTGAGAAATTTCCAGAAATAGGCCACCATCCAGCCGGATACGGTGGTGTAGTACATCATGAGGAGGTAGCATCCAAGAACGCAGAACCAGCCATGAATGTGCCAGAAGCTTCCCGGTTTTTCAAGCTCCTGTAGGCACCGACGGCGCTCTTCCTGCCGCCCCGGCCTACTGCCAGTTCCATGGTCATCACGGGGATGCCCATGAGAAGAAGGAAGCAGAGGTAAAAAAGGACAAATACGGCACCGCCGTATTCTCCAGTAATATAGGGGAATTTCCACACATTCCCTATGCCGATGGCACAGCCGGCACTGACCAGAAGGAAGCCCAGCCGGGATTTAAAACTATCTCGATTTTCCATACGTCTCTCCTTATCATTTGATATGTATAACAGGTATTATACATCGGCCGGGGTCATGGCGCCAGCGGGACAGGACCTTTGGCAGGCGGGTTCAAAGGGTGTGGTGGCGGCTCGCGGGCGATGAGTTTTATAGCCGCTCTGCGGCTGCCGCCAACAGGCAGCATTATAACTCCCCTCTGAACCAGCCCGCTCTGTGGGCGGAACCGGAGCGTCAAGGGCGGCAGCCCGATGAGGCTTGAACCTGGGCGCCGAAAGGCGCCTGAACCCTTTTGCTTTCGGGAATACAGTAAGAACAGCCTTATATCTCCACTCCCTTAAAATACTTTTCCACAAAAGGCGCACGGGAAAGGCGGATGGTCTTTCCGGAGAGGTACGAAAGGGCTCCCCCTTCTTCCCCGAAATCAAAGGTGGCCTTATAGGAGCAGAGAAGCTGGCGCCTTTCTTTTTTATCCCGGTTCCATTCCTTGGAGCCGTACTTGTCATCGCCCAGAAGGGGATGGCCGGCGTGGGCCATCTGGCAGCGTATCTGGTGGGTGCGTCCGGTGAGGAGATGGCATTCCACCAGGGAAAGGCCCTGACGGTAGGATTTCACTTCGTATTCCGTCACCGCCGTTTTGGAGCCCTTCACCGGATGGTCCACCACGTAGACCCGGTTCTTTTTGGCATCCTTGAAAAGCTGGTCCTCCAGGCGCCCTTTGGGTGGCGTCATCTGCCCTTCTGCCACGCAGAGGTAGGATTTCCTGATTTTCCTTTCCCGGATCAGACGGTCCAGCAGGTCCCTGTCCTCTACGCTTTTTGCCAGAAGAAGGATGCCGCTGGTATTGAAATCAATGCGGTGCACCGGGAAGGCCGCCGGTTCTCCCCTTTCCGCCAGAAGACAGTTCACCCGGTCCAGCATGGTGTCCTTTGTTTTTCCTGTCACATCCAGGGAAAGAAGGCCTGCCGGCTTATTCACCGCCAGAATATGGTCATCTTCGTAGAGGATCTCCGGCGGCGGCAGCGGCCTTTTCTCCTCCAGCACAAAGGAGCGGAGCCTGTCTCCCTCCTTAAGCCGGTAGGAAGGCTCTTCCTTTTTCCCGTTCACTTTGATTTTTTTCGTGCGCAGGGCTTTCATAAAAAAAGACCGGCTCCAGCCCTTTCTTTCCATAAGAAAGCGTCCAGCCTCTTCCCGGCTTCCCCGGCCTGATGGTCCATTCTTCCATAGATTATCTCCTGTTACTGCCGCCGGTCACGCCATGGGGCCTGCCGTCCCTTTCCCGGATGCCCCGCAGGTCAGTTCCCGATGGCACGGTAAACCAGGCGATCATGTTCGCCGGCTATGTCAAAGGAACCGCACATGGCCTGAGACAGAGATGTCATCAGCGGCCTGTACTGCTCCTTGTCTATAATAATTTCAATTCTTCCCTTGTCCTTTTCAATGACCTGGATTAAGGCATTCTGTTTTTCTTCCATCATTTCCCCCGGAAACCGATTTATCTTCCATCTTCCCTGTAGGACCCGGCCAGCACGGAAAGAAAAGCATCCACGTCCTGCACATGGTCTTCGGGAATCCCCTGCAGAGAGCAGAGAGCCGCCGTGAGCAGCGCCTTTGTTTCCTTCCTTGTTCCGTCAGAATGAAGGGTGAGTCCCTCTTCATCCATGGTGATGGCTATGGAAATCCGATTCTTCCAATTTTCCATGGTCTCCCTCCCTGCAAAGATTTATATTATATCACACCATTTATGCTACACGATAGAGAGAATAAAGGCAATACTTTGGGGATCACTCTGCGGCCCCGGTGCAGAAGGGACACGCTTTTTCGGGCGTGAAGGTTGACGGGCCTCCGGCCCTAAGGTTCTTAAGGTTCTTAAGTTTGACGGCCTTTCAGGCCGAGGGTTGTAGTGGCGGCTTCGCCTTTGGACACGCCCTTTCGGGCGTAAAGGTTGACGGAGCTTCGCCCCGAAGGTTCTTAAGGTTCTTAAGTTTGACGGCCTTTCAGGCCGAGGGTTGTGGTATCGCCCTCTCGGGCAATGAGTATGAAGTCAGCGTTACGGGATGACCTTGCTGTACCATATGGCATGATAAGCATTCTACAGTGGAAAACCATACAACCGCGCCTGGTAGCGAGGTCGGCCTGTTTTCCCTCGGGCGAAGCCGGTTGTTAGGTTTTATCATAAGAGGGCGCCTTCTATAAATTTAGAGGCGCCACCACAACCTTCGCGCCGGAGGCGCGTCAGACTTAAGAACCCTCGAGGCGATAGCCCCGTCAAACTTTAGAACCCTCAAGCCTGTCAGGGCTTGTCCGTAAGGCGGTTGTATGGTTTTCGCTGCCCCAAGCAGCGGTATATAAAACTCCCCTCTGAACCAGCCCGCTCTGTGGCTGAACCCATCGTTCGGTGCGCAGCACACGAACGATAGAACCCGGGCGCCGAAAGGCGCCTGAACCCACAGCGGGGCCCAGTACGCCAGCTCACTCATACAATAATCACATATGTATCATGAAATTCTCCTATTTTTATTATATCTTCTCCAGGGCTATACTACAGGCAGGAAAAATTTCTCCTCTTATCCTCCGGTGAAGTGCGGAATTTAGCCGGTAAGATGCAAAATATAATCTTTATGTTATCATAGATATTTTTTATTGGATTTATTCTATGCGTTTTCTTTATAATGAAATCAGAACATGGCATACAGTTTTTGGGCAGTATGGGAGGTTTGCTATGAATAACAAAGAGTACATGGAATACGAAGGATACCAGATCATTGAAGCGGCGCTTCTTTCCTATACTTCCCCTGCCGGCAGCCTGCTGTCTGCCGCCGCCCCCGGGGACCATGGCCTGGTGTGGGACTACATTCTCTTTCGCCTCTACCTGGCTGAAAAGCTATCCGCCGTTTCCCCAGCGGTTTCGGCTGCATGGATGAAATGGCCAGCGGCCTTCGGGAAGGGCTGTCCCACCTTCCCCTTACTCTTCGCACGTTGTCTCTTTTGAAGAATCTGGAAGGGTCTTCCCTGATTCTAGGCATAGGGTCCCTGCCGGATGAAGGAAAGGTGAAGCAGCGGTTTCATGAATTTCATGAGCTGGAAAGAGCCTGCAGCGGTTCTATGGAAAAATGGTGGCTGCCCTGGCTTCCCTTTCCGGATGCCGGGCCGATGGGAAACTGATTTCCTACCTTTCTGCTGAAACGAAGGCTTTCCTTTCCCACCTGTCCGTGAAGCTCTCCTCCCTTACGCCCTGCCGCATCTGCCAGGGGGCCAGAAAATTCACTCCTTCCCTTCCTGCTTTTGCAGAAGAAGCGGGGGAAGATTCCTCTCTTTTTGCCCTGCTCACCGGCCTGGCCCTGAGCTGTCTGGTGATGCTCCTGTAAATCCACTATCCAAAACGAAACGCCTGGAGTACAATGAGAACATAGGAAAATAAAGAAGCATGGATCCTGAAGGATCCATGCTTCTCTGATAGAAAGGGAGGTCTCTTTGATGGATATGACGGAATACCTGGAAAATATGGGCATCACCATATGCCAGCGGGCCTTCTTTTCCTACATGGCCAAGCCTCAGGCAGCTACGGGCTCCATATGATTTTCCGCCTGTTCCTGAAAAAGAAAAGGATCATCATGCTGGATCGGGACCGGGCAGGTTGGTGCCGCTTCCTTGCCGATTACGCAGTGCTCCGCCTCTATATCGCCCGATTCGTGCTGAAGGACTTTGCCCGGGACTACCCGCCCCTTTTGAGCATATACGCCGGTTTCAACAGGGTGGAGAAAGATTTCCCGGAATTTCTGAAAAAAGAAGCGGATCCCGGAAGGGGCGTAGGCGACATATCCCTCCTGCCGGACAATCTTCCCTTCCTCTATTCCGAAGAAAAAATCAAAGCCTGCCACGAGCTCTTTGACCATATGGCGGCCAAGGCGGAAAGGAAGCTGGACAATCCCGATGAAATTTTAAAGAGCCTCATCACCGAAAGTCTTTCCTATCTCTGTACCCGGGACAAGGCACCGCTGTACACGCCGGTATTCTGGTTCTTTTCCAAGGAAACCCTGGCCTACGCCCAGTACCTGTCGGAACTTTACAAAGGTCTCATTCCGGAAAGCCATTATGAAAATCTCCATGCCCGCCCCTACCAGGAAGTGGAGCGGGAGGAGGATACCTTCTACACCGACTACCGCCTGCCGGCCTATATCCTCTTCTTCCTGGCTGGACTTATCTTCCTGGTGCTGGCCAAGCGTGAAGGGGCCGCGCCTGTTGGGCGCGAAGGGGCACGGCTCCGCCGTGGGTTGTGTAGAAAGGTTGTGGAAAAAGGTTCTTAAGTTTGATGGGCCCTGTGGGCCCAAGGGTTGTGGTATCGCCCATGGGCCACTGGGTGGCCCGGGTTCAGAGGGCTACGCCCGTGGACACGCCCTGCGGGCGTGAGGGTTGACGGGCCTTTGGCCCGAGGGTTATGGCCGCCTAATGGCGGCAGGTTGTGTTCGCTTTCGCTCAGGGGGCAGGGAGAAAGGTTCTTGGGATTGACCGGCCCTTGGCCGGAAGGTTCTTAAGTTTGACGGGGCTTTTGGCCCCGAGGGTTGTGGTATCGCCCTCTTGGGCGATGAGTATAAAGTCAGCGTTACGTGCTTCGCCTTTCTTTCATATCGCAAAAAAAACTTCTGGACTTCAGACAGCCTGACAGCCATCAGTCAGCGGACAGCGGATAGCGGATAGCAGACATTGGACACGCCTGCGAACGGTCAGCCGACAAGAGGAAGGCACCTCTAATTTTCTCGTTTCCCCTTGAGGTAGCAAGGGAACTGGATTCATAGGGGAGAGAAGCGACCCGCGAATCCAGTGACACGCTTCCCTGTGGGTGAAGTGCCACGAAGTGGCAAAAGGGTGTACGTGGGTAAGAATGACAATGTTGCTCCAATACCATTCTACGCAGGGCCAACTTCGGCTGACTTGCGCATTCTATGCAGAATGCGCACATGAGGGTTCAGAGGGTGTGGTGGCGGCTCGCGCCGCAAATATAAAAAGGGCGCCGAAGGCGCCTGAACCCTCTTACTTTCGGGAATACTGTATGTCTGATGTCTTCCCGCCAACTGGTATTTACTCCCCCATGAGTCACTCACTCCATGTACCGAGATCCTTCGCTTTGTGGAGACCCTGCAGAGGGTCTCCAAGTCAGTCGAAGTTGGCCCTTAGCCTGCCCATAAAAGGGCCTTCCGATTGTCGGCTGACCGACCCCGGATGACGTTTGTTCGGCGGGAAGCGGTCGGCGCCGCGATACTTCATAACTCCCTCTGAACCAGCCCGCTCTGTGGGCGGAACTGGAGCATTCCAGGGCGGCAGCCCGGTGAATGCTTGAACCCGGGCACCGAAAGGCGCCTGACCCCTCTTACTTTCGGGAATACAGCCCGCCCTCCATTTTGACACTAAAAAACGCCCCTTTCGGAGCGTTTTTTTAATGGATATCAGAATACATCCTTAATCACGATGGTCTGTTCACGCTGGGGCCTACGGACACGATGCCGATGGGCACGCCGATGAGTTTGGAAATACCTTCCAGGTATTCCTTGCAGAGAGCCGGGAGTTCGTCGTAGCTGCGAATGTCGGAAATCTTCTGTTTCCAGCCTTTGAAGGTCTTGTATACAGGAGTAATCTTTTCCAGGAAGTTCAGGTCAGCCGGATATTCTTCCACTTCTTTGCCTTCGTATTCATAGCCTGTGCAGACCTTGATTTCTTCCATGTCGTCCAGAATGTCCAGTCTGGTAATGGCAGGTAGTCGAAGGAGTTCAGGGCAGCAGCGTAACGGACAGCGCGGGTGTCCAGCCAGCCTACACGGCGGGGACGGCCGGTGACGGTGCCGAATTCGTGAGCCGTATTTCTGATGTAGTCTCCCGTTTCATCCAGAAGTTCCGTGGGGAACGGGCCCTGGCCTACGCGGGTGCTGTAGCTTTCACTACGCCGAAAATGTTCTGCATCATATGCGGTCCGATGCCGGCGCCGATGCAGGCACGCCGGCGGTAGGATGGGAAGAGGTAACGAAGGGATAGGTGCCGTTGTCGCAGTCCAGCATGGAAGCCTGAGCGCCTTCAAAGAGTACGTTCTTGCCTTCCTTCACCAGGGTCTGCACGGTGTAGTTCGTATCCTTTACATAGGGACGGAGCTTTTCCGCATAGCCCAGGTAGTCGTCCAGCATGGTTTCATAATCAAAGCCTTCCATGCCGTAGAGCTTTTCCAACAGCATATTCTTCTGGGCCACATTGTATTTCAGCTTTTCTGCAAAGGTTTCCTTGTCCATAAGGTCACACATGCGGATGCCGATGCGGTTGATCTTATCTGCATAGCAGGGTCCGATGCCGTTCTTGGTGGTGCCGATCTTGCGGCTTCCCTTCCTTGCTTCTTCCGCTTCATCGAGACGGATATGGTAGGGGAAAACCACCTGGGCACGGGTAGAAATCTGGAGATGGCGGGCATCGATTCCCTGGTCTTCCAGCCGTTTCATTTCTTCCAGAAAGCTCTTGGGATCCACCACTACGCCGGTGCCGATAATGCAGATGGTGCCGGGATACATGATACCGCTTGGCATAAGACGGAGAGGATATGCCTTGCCGCCGGTGACTACTGTGTGGCCTGCGTTGTTCCCGCCCTGGGAACGAACCACCACGTCTGCCTTTGCGGCCAGATAATCTACAATCTTGCCTTTGCCTTCATCGCCCCACTGGGCACCAATTACCATTGCTGTTGCCATTATTCATTCTTCCTTCCTGAATCGGAATTCCCATCCAGGTGATGGGAAAATTTACATGTACGGTTTTTTCGCACAATTACGCCTATATTATACCATCTCCATGGAAATGGGGCAAAGTGATGGCCGACGGTTTCAAAGGGTTCGTAGGGTTCAGAAGGTGGCGGATTGCCCTTCGGGCGTGAAGGTTCTTAAGATGGACGGCCCTATGGGCCGGAGGGTTCGTAAGTTTGACGGGGCCTTCGGCCCCGAGGGTTGTGGTGGCGGCTTCGCCGCAGATTATAAAAAAGGGGCGCGGCTGGCGCCTTTGGACACACCTTCGGTGTGAGGGTTCAGAGGGTTCAGAAGGTTCAAAGCCCTATGGTAAGACTGCAAGTTAAGTTTTAATTAAAATCATCGCATTTGAGTTGGGATTTAATTAAATTACTTGAAAATGGCGCACTCTAACCACGCCCTTCAAAAATCGATTTTTTTCGAAGGCGTCCTCAGCTTATTCCAACATCGGGTTTGTACAGTTTATTTTCTTTCAGCAGGTAGAAAATAACTCGTACTAACTTCCGGGCTGTTAAAATGAGGCTCGTTTATGCGCGTGTGTTTTGCTTTCTGCATATTTCTTCCGGTAATAAGCTTCAAAAACCGGATCGTGTATTCTAACCCGATTTGCGGCTTCGACTAGATAATATCTCAGCTTCTTATTTCCAGAAAGTACTGCAGCTTTATTCTCAGACTCTTTCTTTCCAGACTGGTTCCGCTTCCATTTGAAACCAGCCATCTTACCCAGGCTTTCCTGTTTCTGAAATCTGCTTATATCGCCTATTTCTGACATGATTCCAGCTGCAAGGACTGGGCCGATTCCTGGTATTGAGACTAAGATTGCGGGAACACTTTTCATCAGTTTCTCAATGTTTTTGTCGCAATTATGAATTTCGTTTTCCAGTATCCTCATGATTTCCATATCACTGGCCATCGTTCTGTTCAGTGATTCTCTTACCATGGCGGGCACTCTGTACGAGCTGCTGGCTGCTTTTTTAAGCACTTTGGCTATCTCTTCCGGATTCTGGAATTTTCCTCCTCCCTTCTCTTGGAGAAATTCCACCAGTTCCGGAATCGGCTTTTCCGCCAGCTCATCCAGTGTAAACTCTTCTTCTAAGAGCGACAGGGATGTTTTACTAAAAATGCTGTAGAACGGTTTCCCCGCTTCCATTTCTGAAAAGCTTAGGAACAGTCGGGTTAAAAACTGGCTCTTCATCCGACTCAATGCCTGCACGTAGTTATATCTGCTTCGGGTCATAATCTTAAGTGCTTCCTGTCTGTCATCCAACTTGAATGGCAGAAGACCTGGGCGGATCCTTATAAAGTCGGCTATGGCGAAAGAATCGGTGATATCGTCTTTGTCCATATCCAAAAATGATTTCTTGTAATTCGCCACCATTATGGCATTCAGCGGAATAATTGAAAGCTTATGCTCATTCAATGCTTCGTGCTCGTACAAAAACCATACCAGGTTCTTGCTGTAAACGGAGGTGTTTTCCATGCCAATCCTAATTGCTTCAAAATCTCCCTTCTCATAGTATGAAAGGATTTTCGCCACCAGCCGATCTGCACCTGATCCATTGTTGGAAAAGGTCAGCCTTCCAACAACTTTTCCCTCGCAATTCATGAAAGTAGCCACATTGGAACGTTTACTGATGTCAATGCCAACGAACAGTGTGTTATTCATAAATCTCACCTCCCCTTCCACACAGAGTAAGGAGCCAACAGAGCAGATGCCTTTGGGACTGGCGCAATACAGCCTCATTATTAGAATAGTCCGCGTACCGGGAATACACTCTTCCTTCCTGCTATAAGGAACCGGATGACGCAGCAAACAGCCTATGTGTTAGTAGTTTACCACCAGCCAAAGGAGACAAGCTTTGAAAGAATAGACGCACGCATCGTCAAACAGGGTTCAGCGGAATATCCTCTATGGCTCCTATAACCATTATTCCAAAGGCATGCTCATGTTGTAAAGGGGAAAGATCCAGCAGGGATAAATCCTCTAATCTTCCCCTTCCAAACATATTATATGAGGGTTCAGAGGGAGGTATAGCCTTCGGCGATGAATATGTATGCCGCTTCGCGGCCCCTTTCCCGCCGGGCTCGTCATTCTGAGCGAAGCGAAGAATCTCGGTACTCGAAGCATATGAGACAATCGGTAGTAAATACCAGCCAGCGTGGAGCCGGAAGCCGGAAGCCGACAGCCCCCTCACTCTCCACTGTCCCACCAGCACACGAATACATCAGCACACTATGGCCTCACTGAAAGGAGAAATACCATGAGTAACCACTGGACAAAAGAACAGGAAGAAGCCCTTTCGGTGAGAGGGAAGAATCTTCTTCTTTCTGCTGCTGCCGGCAGCGGAAAAACAGCGGTCCTTACGGAACGGATTGCCCGTCTGGTCAAGGATCCTGCAAACCATACGGATATTAATGAGCTTCTGGTGCTTACCTTCACGAAAGCCGCCGCCAGCGAAATGAAAGCCCGTATTTCCCAGGCTTTGTCTGACGCTTGAAGGAAGCCGACGAGGCAGATGATGAAGGCGGATCCGCCATTTGGAAAAACAGATCTCCCTCCTGGGAAGCGCCCAGATTTCTACACTGGATTCCTATTTCCAGTCCATTATCCGCCAGTATTTCTACCTTCTGGACCTGGACCCGAAAACAAGGATTATTTCCGACGAAAATGAGGAATTCCTGCTGGAAGATGACGTGCTGTCCTCAGTACTGGAGAAATGGTATGAAAAGGGAGATGTCCATTTCCTTGACACCGTCGACCTTTTTGCCGACCGCTACCAGGACCGGGCCTTAAAGGATATGGTGCTCCGCATCTTCCATTTTGCCTCCTCCCTCCCCTTTCCGGAAGACTGGATCCGCCGCCTTCCTTCCCACTACCGCATTCCGGAAAAGGCCTCCATGGATGACCTTGCCTGGGACAGCCGGTACTGGAAAAGCTCATGTCCCTTTCCGAAAAAATCATGGACTCCTATCGCCAGATATTTTCCATCATGGAAATGAGCCCCGCCGCAAAAGCGGTATACGGCGAGCAGATGAGCAATGAATATGCCTATTTTTCTACCCTTTCTGCCATGAAAAGCTGGAAGGACTGGTTTTCCCTGCCCTCTTTTACCTTTGACCGGCTGAAAAGTATGAGCAAGGCCCAGGCGGAAGCCTACCATTTTGCCAAACCTGCTGATTTTACCAAATCACCGGAGGCGGAAACCATCAAGACCCTTCGGGACAGCGCTAAAAAGCTGTGGCAGAAAGAAATCGCCCCCTTTGCCCAGATACCGGAAAAGCAATGGATTTCTGAAACGGCAGCCATGCTTCCCACAGTCACCATCTTTCCCGTCTGGCCCTGGATTTTTCCGCCGCCCTCAGGACCAGGAAGAAGCAGGAAGGCCTCATGGATTTCAATGACATGGAGCATTACGCCCTGGACATCCTTCTGGACAGGGATAATCCTCATTTCACCCCGGAAAAGGCAGCCCTTTTCCCTTCTGCCGCCGCCCTGTCCATCCGCAGCCGGTTCAAGGAAGTGATGATTGATGAATACCAGGACACCAACGGCGTGCAGGAACTCATTACCGCCCTGGTATCGAGCGGCAGCAGCCGCTTCATGGTGGGCGATATCAAGCAGAGCATTTACCGCTTCCGCCAGGCGGATCCCACCATTTTCCTTGAGAAATACCACACCTATTCCCTGGATAAAGACTCCCCTTGTCATCGAATCGACCTGAACCGCAATTTCCGAAGCGACGCCGCCATTCTTTCGTCCATCAATTTCATTTTCCGCCAGATCATGACAGCCAAATCCCTGGAGCTGGACTACGGAGATGCGGAAGCCTCTATGCCGGCCGCCACGAAGAAGAAAGGCCCCTGTCCTATGTGGGCGGCAGCGTTTCCATAGACCTCATCGACAGGGAGGGCCTCAAAGATGCGGAGGTGTCCGAAGATGTGAGGGACATGGAAAATATAGCGCTGGAAGGACGCCTCATAGCCCGCCGCATCCATGAAATCATGGACGGCGGCATGGTGATGGAAAAAAACGGCACCTTCCGGCCCATAAAATACGGGGATATTGTCATCCTTCTTCGTTCCATTGCCGGAAAAGGGCCCCAGCTCATGAAGGTGCTGGAAGAAAACCACATTCCCGCCGTTTCCGATAAGGAAGAAGATTTCATAGAAAACAGCGAAGTGGAAGTCCTGTGGGCCCTTTTAAAAATTCTGGACAATCCCCGGCAGGACCTGGCCCTGGCGGCAGTACTCCGCTCCTTCTTCGCGGGGCTGGACGAAAAGGACCTTTCCCTCCTTTATCTGGAAAAGGTACGTCAGGGAGAGACGAACCTCTGGCCCGTCCTTACATCATCGGTTCTTTCGAAAGAAAAGGAAGAGAAGCTCCAACGATTCCTCCACCATTACCGTGACTGGCGGGAAAACGGCATGCAGGACGGCACAGCGCCGCTGCTGCGCCGTATACTGGGAGATACGGACTACCTCACCTATGTATCCGGCCTTTCCGGCGGCGCCTGGCGGGCAGGCATATCCTCTCCTTCTATCATCTGGCTCTGGAGCGGGACAGCGCCCCGCAAAGCGGTCTCTACTCCTTCCTGAACTATCTGTCCAAGCTGAAAAAGGAAAAGAAATCTTTCAAAGCCCTGGCTGTTTCTGCCGTGCCCGACTCTGTCCACATTATGACCATCCACAAGAGCAAGGGCCTTGAATTTCCCGTGGTCTTCCTGGCAGATGCCCGGAAAGAATTCAACCTGCGGGATACCTGGCAGACTGCGATTTGTCATAAAGACCTGGGCCTTGGCATCCAGTACTACGACAAAAAGAACAGGGTCCGCTGGCCCAGCCTGTACTGGTATGCCTCAGGGAAGCGTCCCGCAGGGAAAACCTGGCCGAGGAAGCCCGCCTTCTCTACGTGGCCATGACAAGGGCCCGGGACAAGCTCTTCGTTACAGCGGTCCTGAAAGACGCTGCCTCGGACCTGGACCGCTGGACCACGTCCCTTTCCTCTGCCGGATCCGGTGAGGCCCTTTCTCCCTTCCTGCCCATCTCACGGCCAACGCCAAATCCTTTCTGGACTGGATCATGCCCGCCGCCCTGCGGCACCGCACCATGAAAGATGCCTGGGACAAGGCAGGAAAAATCCCTTCCTATCGGGATGACGCCCCAAGAGACCACTCGCGCTTTTCCTTTTCCATCACCAGCCAGATGGACCTTCTCACAGAAGACGAAAAAGAGGCTTCCCCTCTCAAGGAGAAGGACAGCCTCCTTCCGTCGCCAAAGGAAGAAAATCGGGAAGAAAAAACAGAGCTTTCCCATTTCCTCGCTCACCTTCCAGCCAAGGCGCCGGACTGGATGGACGCCCAGCTCTCCTGGACCTACCCCTGGCAAGGTGCCCTCGAAACACCGGCCAAGCTCACTGCCACTGCCGCCGTGCACCTCCGGGAACTGGCAGAATATGCAGCCAGCGATGAGCCGCCGCAGCCTTCGGTGATACTGGCAGATGACGGGGACAGTCTGGACGCAGACTATGCGGCGCCGCCCCTCTTCCTCTCAGGCGATGAAACGAAATACCAGGGCACCTCTTTTGGCACCCTCATGCATAAGGCCATGGAAATGATAGACTTCACCACCCTTCCAGCCGATGCAGAATCCCTGGAGGCCGCCCTGCATCAGCTGGTAGAAGAGAAGGTTTTCACCGAAGAGGAAGGGAAAATCCTTCTCTCTCAAAAGAGAAACCCCAGCCCCTGTCCTCCCTCCTTGCCTTCGCCAGAGGACCGCTGGCAGAAAGATGAAAACCGCCTCCCATATCCGCAAAGAAATGCCTTTTTCCATCCTTCTCCCAGCCCATTCCTTCTACCCGAAATGTGAAGAAGGCGAAAATATTTTCCTCCAGGGCGTTATGGACTGTCTTCTGGAGTACGAAAAGGATTTCATCATCATAGACTACAAAACCGACCGCACCATGACAGAAGAAGAGCTGAAAGAGCATTACAAAATCCAGCTTCAGGTCTATGGAGAAGCAGCAGAAAAACTGCTGGGCAAACCGGTATCCCACCTCTACCTCTGGTCCTTCACCTACGGGAAGGCCCTGGAAGTGGAGAAGATGTAATGGGCCCTTTGGCGGACCCGGGTTCACCGGTTCACCAGTCACCAGTTCACTAGTCCACCAGCTCACTAAAAAGAGCCCCCTTCGGGAGCTCTTTTTTATGTCTATCAGATACCCAGCGCTTCTTCTGTGGTAGCCGGCATATCGGGGAGCGGCGTTTTGAACCATTTTTCATGAAGTTCATTCAGCGTGCCCTTCTGTTTCAAGTTCGCAATGGCTTTATTCACTTCCTGCTGCAGCTGTTTATTGTCCTTGTTGAAGCCGAAGGCGAAGTACTGGACCTTGGAGTCCGGCACATCCACCACCCGGAAAGCGCCTTTGCCATCGGTGGCTACGAAGTAATCGGCCGCCGGTTTATCCAGAATGCCTGCTATGGCGCCGCCGGCTTTCAGTTCCATAATAATATCGGAAGAGTGGTCAAAGTTTCTTGTTTTCATGCCCTTATCCTGGGCGTAGTAGGCAGCTGTGGTGCCCACCTGCACAGCAATTTCCTGGCCCTTGTTCATATCATCTACAGAGTGGATGTCACTGTCTGCCTTGGTGACCACTGCCAGCTTGGTTTCATAGAAGGGAGCTGCGAAAAGGATCTTTTCCGCCCTTTCTTTCGTAGCCGTCATGCCGGAAGCAGACATATCCACTTCCTTAGACTGGAGGGATGGGATGAGGCCGTCGAAGGCAATGTTTCTAAACTCCACATCCCGGCCCATTTCCTTTGCCACCGCCCTGACCACGTCGATTTCATAGCCTGTATAATCCTTGCCGTCCTTTGTTTTGAATTCAAAGGGCACATAGGTGGCATTGGTAGCTACCTTCAGCACATTTTTCCCGGAAGCGGAGGAAGCGGCCTGTTTTTCTCCGCCGCAGCCAGCCATCATGCCTGCCGCCAGCAGAAGAGCCGATGTAATCAATATGCCTTTTTTCCAAAGTTTCATAGGAGCACCTCATTTTTATGCAATTTATACGTTTTATGCAAATAATTATACACTTCCATGTCCCTTCTGTCTATAAGAAAACATGGATTCATTCATAAAATCTGCTTTAATCAAAATTTTCATGCCCTGCATCGTCATAAGGATTCGTACACAGGCCGGCTGTTCCCATGGCGTCTTCCCTCCATGGCATAAAAAGGGAAGAATCCAAACAGGCCTCCAGGAAATCCGCGCTTTCTGAAAAAAGGGCTGCAAAGAAATGATTTACCTTTCTTCGCAGTCCCTTTTTTATCGGATATTTCTGTTCAATTCGTCCAGTGTTTCCATGAAGCTTGAAGCAAAGTGTTTCATAAACCAGTCCACTTCTTCCATATGAAGAGCCTTCAGCTTTTCTTCCGTGGACTTGAAGGCTTCCTTGAACTCGCTGTTGCCATCCCGGATTTCTTCCATGCATTTCAAGTAGGCGCTCAGGGTGTCCGCCGCCTTGGCCAGGGGCCAGAGGGGATCTTTTTCCATGTCCACCACATAGGGTTTATAGGAAGGCCGGAGACTTTCCGGCAGGGTGCGAAGCAGCTTCTCCCGGGCCTGATCTTCGATTTTCTGGTACTGCTCCCGAAGATCACTGGTGAAATATTTCACCGGCGTCGGCATATCCCCGGTGAAAACTTCGCTGGCATCGTGATAGAGGGCCAGCAGGGCCGCCCGCTCCGGATCCAGGTCCTTGTGGAAGATGTCCCTTCCTATGACTGCCAGGGCATGGGCAATCATGACGGTCTGCAGGGTATGCTCTGCGTCGTTTTCAGAAATGGAATTCCGCATAAGACCCCAGCGAGAAATATATTTCAGCCGGGCCATAAAGGCAAAGAAGGGATAATTCATTCCATGTGCCCCCAGTTTTCCCCATAGAACCAGAAATGGTGCACCGGACCGTGTCCATGTCCTACGGAATCCACCGCGGCCCTTCTAATCGCCCCTTCCATATACTTTTTCGCTTCTCCCACCGCTTCGGTGAGGGAAAGACCCCGAGCCATGGAAGCTGCAATGGCACTTGAAAGAGTGCAGCCGGTGCCATGGGTGTTTTCCGTCGAAATCCGCCTGCCGGAAAATACATGAAATTCCCTGCCGTCATAGAGGATATCCCTGGCATCTTCCACGCTGTGGCCGCCCTTCACCAGCACCGCCGAAGGACCCAGGTCCATCAGGGCCAGAGCCGCCTTTTTCATGTCCTCCTCATTCTGAATGGAAAGACCCGACAGCACCTCTGCCTCAGGGATGTTAGGGGTAATCAGGGTGGAGAGGGGAATGAGCTTTTCCTTATAGCTTTGAATGGCCTCTTCTTCCAGCAGCACGGCGCCGCTGGTGGCCACCATCACCGGATCCACCACCAGGGGTACCTTTCCATGGGAAGAAAGGAAATCCGACACAGTTTCCACGATGGCTGCAGAAGAAAGCATGCCAGTTTTCACCGCCCTGGGCGGAATATCATCAAATACAGCCTCCAGCTGGGCCTTCACCATGTCCACCGGCGTATTCACCACCATGGTGACCCCCTTCGTATTCTGGGCGGTTAAAGCACAGATGCAGCTCATACCGTAGGTACCAAGGGCTGCAAAAGTCTTGAGATCCGCCTGGATACCGGCGCCGCCGGAAGAATCAGAGCCTGCCACTGTCAGTACTGGTATCAAGATTCAGTCCTCCTTTTTCAGCTGACGAAGATCGGAAGTGAAATAGCCTATCAGCTTTCCCTGGTTCCATTTCAGGTCATAATCAATCACCGCAATGCCGGCCAGGTCGAATTTCACAGCCGCACTGCAGGTGGTCAGGAGATAGGACTGCAGGAAGGATGGTGACTCACCAGGGCAATGGGAGAGCCCTCCTGCAGAAGATGATTCCGTACCATCTGCCAGTTGGGCTGGAGCAGCTCATCGGCCGTATGGATTTCCTCGGCAAAGCACTCCTCCGCCAGGATACCGGCAGTCTGCCTGGTCCGCACATAGGGGGATGTAAAAATCCGGATCGGATGATCCTTCAGGAAACGGGCCAGCATACGGGAGGACCGGCGGGCCTGCCGCATGCCCTTGGGCGTAAGCCCTCTTTCCCTGTTCGTTATATCTTCCGTCTGAGGAACCGCTTCCCCGTGACGCATCAAAATAATGTACATAGGTCTCCCTCCATTTCTTATTGTTTTTCTTCCATATCCCTGCCTACGGAATAGGCATCCTTTTCCTTTCCGCTTCTGGCATATTTCACAGACAGATTCTTTCCCACTGTGGTGTAGGTCTGCTCCACCGGAGAACCATTGGCCAGCACCTTGGAAATCACCACCCTGCCGTCCTTGATATGGATCAGGGCAGTGAGGTCGTTCTTCATCCTTGTTTCCGTCTTCTTCCCGCTCTTATCCTTCAGCTGCACCCGTTCCGACAGCTCTACCACCGACAGCTTCTTCAGCTGCTCCGGCAGCATGTACATGCGGTCCGCCGGGAAGCGGAAATGTACAAGCCCGTCCGATGCAGAAACTACCCGGGTTATGATATACATACCGCCGGGCTTCCTGTCAGAGGCGCCTGTAATTTCCAGCATCCCCTCCCCGTTCTTATCAAAGGACAGGTAGATTTCCTCTCCCTTTTCCGGCGTGGCCGTGCCCTCCAGGCGCTTCGGTGAGCGGAATATAAATGGGCAGATAATTTCTCCCGTAAAAATCTCCCTTGAAATCGATGGCTGCCGGTACCTCGTACTCCGCTCCGTCCAGCATGGTGGAGCGGTAATCACCGCGAATCCAGAAAAGGGAAACTCCCTCAATCACAAAAACCACGGCCAGAAGGATAAGGGATAACTTCTTCGATATCATCGGGATCCTCCTCTCCCTGATTTTCCCTGTCCCTATGGACCGGCGCCTTTTTCCTGGAAGGAAGATAGAGAACATAACAGATCACCGCCGCCAGAAGCCGATGCCCAGGAAGAAGAACCCTCTTTGGGCAAAGGTAAGGGCCGAGTCAATGACCCGGATGGCCCCGTCACCGGCCAGAAGGAACACACCGGCCCAGCTCTGCACCGCCCGGTCTGTCAGAAGCCACGGATGATGACGCCTCCTGCCAGAATGCCCGTATATACGGAAACGATAATGGCCGGCAGGGCACCGGAAGTTTCAAAAATAGACACAATAGCCGAAAGGCCCATGACAAAGGGCGTGAGCCCCGCCAGCACCGAAAGCCATTCCTTTTTCAAAGCGATACGGAAAAGAAGCACACCGTCCGCCGCCAGGAAAAGGATGAAAATGAACCACAGCGCATAGCTGCCGGAAATATCCGCCCACACCGCGCCGTAGGAGCCCTCCAGAAGCACCGCGAAAACCGCAATGCCGCCGAAGAAACGGAGCGCATCGGCCCCCAGTCCGTAGGAGCGGAAAAGGCCCCCCGCCATCCAGGTCAGCGCCGCCGCCAGGGAGAAGAAGATCGTCTGCCAGAGCATATTTCCTGCAGACCAGAAAATAAGAAGCAGTATACCTACCGCCCACACCCAGGAAAAGCATACCACCGCCCGGTCCCGGTGGCTCCGGAGCATGTGGCCCAGAATGCCCAGAGCCAGGAACATGTAAATCCAGGACGCCGCCTCCGGCCAGCCCCTCACCGGCGCACTGTAAAAAATGCCTACGGACACAATCATGTAAATAATCCCCATGCCCGCTGACTCCGTTACCACCGTCATGATGAGAAGAAGAAAGGCGCAGAGGGCAAGGGCCGTGTACAGATCAGAAGACAGCTTGAAAGAATCCCCCACCATCCAGAAGGCGGCGATAAGACATATGCCATGGAAAGTGGAGGCCGCCTCCCGCAGGAACACCGGCACCCGGTGCACCGGTGGCGATCTCTTCGGAAGAAGCACTTCCTCCTCCGTTTCTTCGCCATCCATCTCCTTTTTCTTTTCCTTCGGAGCCAAAAGACCTTTATCCACCAGCGCCACCGCTGCTGCCAGAATAAAAGACACAGCCAGCGGCGCCAGGGCCAGCAGGAACCGCTGATCCTGGTCCAGTCCGCTCCACAGGCTGGCACAGAGAAAGAAAATCCCACCTATAATACACACTGCAGCCAAGATAAACAGGGCTTCCCTGTAAGCCGCACTGTCCTGCCTCTATAGCGGGAAAGAATCTTCTTCCCCGCATCCTCTGTAATGACCTCTTCCTTCACCCAGTGAGGAATCTCCTGCTTCAGCCATCCTCGATTCGACATACCTATCACATCCCGATTCATTTTATCTCAACGGCAGCCGGAGCTGCTATCCATTCATTTACTTCCTCCTTTATTCTATACAACCGCAGGGAAAAAAGCTATTACTTCGTGACTATCCATTTAGAAACAGCACCGTCGAAGTCCTCTCAGAAATCCTGCAGGCGCCCATCCATGGAGCAGGAGGGAGGGGATGGAAAGGAGGCTGCTTCACTTCAGTACACTGGAAAATGGAAAACAAAGAGCATAACGGCCAGGAGCAAAATGAGGGCATGGCGGAATGCCTGCCCTGTGGTATGTTCTTTTCCATGCAAAAAGGCTTCACAGATGTATGTGAGGCCTTTTTGTGGTGCCGATTGACCATGAAGCTGCACGTCGGGATGACGCAGGGACAGGCAGCATGCATCATTTGAAGAATTTTCAGGAGAATACGGGAGCAATAAAAAACTGTAAGGAAATGATTCATATTTCCTCACAGTTCTTTTTTATTTCACAATCAGTACGGGGCATTTGGAGCGGCTCACCATGTAGCTGGATACGGAGCCCATGAAAATACCTTTCAGCGGTCCAAGGCCGCGGCTGCCCATGACTACCAAATCGCAGCCCTTTTCTTCTGCCATATTGAGAAGCACCGGTCCCGGAGATCCCACTTCGTACAGTTCTTCGTGGGCAACGCTTCCGGAATCATGGCGGCTGCTTCTTTCAGATCATCTTTGCACTGTTCTTCCAGATCTTCCGAAAGCTTCGTGGTGAGACAGCTTCGGCAATGGATACCTGGTCGAAGTTGCTCATGGCAGACACCATATTGCACACAGAGGCAATATAGAGGGTCGTGCCGTCTCCTGCCTTTGCCAGGTCTATGGCATGGAGAAGTGCTTTTTTGGCATGGTCGGAACCATCATAGGGAACCAGAATTTTTTTATACTTTAACATAAAACCCCCACCTTTCTTTTCCTGTGAAACGGGGAATCTTTTCTTTTTCTTATTATATCATACGCAGGAAAGGACAGGAAAGCAGAACGGTTTCATTCCCGCTGAAGAATTTTCTAAAAGATGAAGGTATCATTTTCGGGCTTCACCTTTTTATTATGGAAAGGCACCACCAGCGGCATGTCATTCTCAGCCTTCAGGTCTTCCATTTCCTGCCAGGTGAGGTGGTTGGGCCAGAGGGCAAATTTGGCTCTTCCTGTCTGGAAGAAGCAGCGGGCTTTTCCGTAGCCGTGAATGCTTCCGGTGAGGAGGACTCCCATATCAGGATGGTCCAGAATCAGCTGACGGCTGGAGGCTCTGGAAAGCTGGGCGTCAGTGAGGAAATAGATATTTTCCTTTTTCAATGGTTTCGTTATCCCAGCGCTGGAAGATGGAAAAGGGAAGTTCCGTGATTTCATCATGGACGAAATATTTTCTGTGACCCAGATGGAGCCATTCATCGTACAGTTTGGGCGACATATAAATCCCATGGTCCCTGCCGAAGGTCTCATGGAAAAGGATCCCCATGGAAAGGCCCCTTCCATAATGGGGCACCGGCAGGAGAAGGGGCGCGCCGTCCTTCATGAGAGAGGAAGCTGTGTCTGCCACCTGTCTTCTAAGGTCCCTCCCCCTATCCATCCTGCTGTAGGCAGCGTCAATGACTGCCATGTCGGCGTGAAGGCCCCGCACGGCGTCGCAGCGGTAGAAGGTATCATTTTCCCGATAATCGCCGGAGAAGAAAAGGCTTCTTCCTTCTACAAAAATATGAAACCACACGGCGCCGGCGCAGTGGCCTGTACGTCCCCATTTCACCCGAAATCCCGGCTCCAGTTCCAGTTCCGGCGCCGTGGAGTCCAGAATCATGGTATTCCAGGGTTTATAGTGAAGCTGGCGGTAGGTCTGGTTAGACATGAGCACCGGCCCTTCAAATCCCTGTTTCACCAGGTACTCAATGGCCCCGGTGTGATCCCTGTGGGAATGGGTAATGAAGAGATACTCTGCCTTATGAATCTGCTCCGGTGTCAGGTCCGGTATCCGGTCCAGCCCGTCGGTAGAGGTCCCTGCATCCACTATAAAAGCGTGGCGGTCTCCCTCCACGTAGAAACAATTTCTTCCTTCATCACCGCATCCACCTGCTATAAAAAGCTGCATATCCACATCTCCATCAGGCTCCTTGGCGGGCCCTTCCAATTTTGATTTCGCAGGCCTTTACCATGGGCCAGTGGCCGGATATTTCCTACAAAACCGTACTTTCGTATCATTAAGACAAATAAAAGGAGCCTTGCAGCATGGTAAGGCTCCTTTGCTTTGTATTTTATTAATACTATTATATAATTTTTATTTACCTTTGTAAAGGCAGAGACATCGGGGAGTAAGTGTCAAGTTTTCCTCGGTAATTCATTTGACTGTCGATAATTACTATCTCCGTGGCTTCGGTTTAATCAGTATTTCTGTATAGCTCTGGCCAGTCTCCCCATTGGTGAAGAAGAAGCTCCATAAACGCCTATACGCCCCTCCAGGCATCCTGGCCTATAGTTTCTCATTTTACGCTTCTGCGCCTCACTCCG
>ENA-OQBJ01000246-OQBJ01000246.1-human-gut-metagenome-genome-assembly--contig:-NODE-246-length-29548-cov-2.724550_pt1 | contig 29548 bp, 31 predicted proteins | sample MGYA00242743_ERZ504545 | MGnify/ENA primary metagenome ERZ504545 (study PRJEB26092, sample SAMD00036252) | human gut metagenome | host: Homo sapiens | study: EMG produced TPA metagenomics assembly of...
TGAAAATATACGGATATTGAGTTTTTGTTGTAGTTTTGCAGAACTGACAACCTTTTTAGGAATATAAATGTTTAACCTGTCAACTTAGTCAGGAATAAATTTTCAAACTGACAACTATTTTCAGTACACCTCATCTGTTCCAAAATGCAAGTACGTTGAGGAGAAAACTCTTTGACGTTTTACTTAAAATGCACTTGCGTTTGGAACAAAACTCTTTGGTGTTTTGGATAAAACGTAAGTACATTTTTAGATATCTTTTAAGTTGTTGAAAATCAGTACTGAATTATTCCAAGGTGTGTGATAACTCACAACCTTCGTACACTTTTCTATGACACAAATGTGAAAAACACAGAATTTTATGTAAGTTTGCAAGATAAACACATAAAGCTACATGGAAGATTTTTTATCGACGGCGGTCAATGTAACTGACACGCGAGGCAACAGCTTGATTAACAGAAAGATGACACTTCGAATCCTGGGCACTCTGCTCTTTATGGAGGCAATGATGTTTCTGGCATGTGCAGGCGTTTCCTTGTGCTATGGGGAGGAAGACTATATTTATTTTATTTACACGACATTGATTAATATGGCTGTGGGGAGTGGGCTGATTCTGCTAGGGAGAGGAGCCGAAAACCGGGTGACACGGCGCGATGGATATTGTATCGTGGCGTTTACGTGGCTGCTTTTCACAGGATTCGGAATGCTGCCTTTTATATAAGCGGATGTATCCCGTCGGTGGCAGACGCATTCTTTGAGACCATGTCGGGTTTTACAACTACAGGGGCAACCATCCTGGATGATATTGAATCGCTTTCGCACGGTATGTTGTTCTGGCGAAGCTTTTCGCAATGGATTGGAGGATTGGGTATTGTGTTCTTTACGATTGCTGTGTTGCCTATCTTTGGGTAGGTAATCAGGTCCTTTTTTCGGCAGAAGCTACGGGGGTGACACATGATAAGATTCATCCGAAAATCAGTGTCATGGCCCAATGGCTATGGACAGTATATCTCATGCTGACCTTAGCGGAGATGGTGCTGTTGCTGATAGGAGGAATGGACTTGTTTGATGCTGCATGTCATGCTTTTTCCACGACGGCTACTGGAGGATATTCTACCAAGCAGGCCAGTGTGGCTTATTGGAATTCTCCTTTTATAGAATATGTAATTGCCATCTTTATGATTCTTTCGGGTATTAACTTCTCGCTTTATTTCATGTGCATGAAGGGACGTTGCGGACAGTTGTTCAAGGATGGTGAGCTCCGGTTGTATCTCATCTCCATTGGGGCGGTGACGCTGATAATTACCGGGGCCTTATACTGGCATAATAATTATGGGTTGGAGGAAGCTTTCCGGAAATCGCTTTTCCAGGTGGCGTCTGTTCATACTTCGTGTGGTTTTGCTACGGACGATTATAATATGTGGCCTCCTTTCACATGGTTGCTGCTCATTTATACAATGATTGCAGGAGGTTGTGCCGGTTCTACGGCGGGTGGGATTAAGAATGTGCGTCTGCTGATTTTGTTGCGCAACGTGAAGAATGAGTTTCACCGGCTGATGCACCCCAGGGCTGTACTTCCGGTAAAGGTGAACCGGATGGCGGTTTCACAGCGTACCATTGCAACGGTGATGACGTTCGTAGTTTTTTATTTTGTCTGCATCTTCTTATGCTGGCTGGCATTGATGTGTATGGGCATTGGATTGGAAGAATCTTTCGGACTATCTGTATCAAGTATCGGTAACGTGGGGCCAGGACTGGGTGCCTTCGGACCAGCATTTTCATGGAGTGCACTTCCTGACCTGGCGAAGTGGCTGTTGTCGTTTATGATGCTGATAGGGCGTCTGGAGCTCTTCGGCGTACTATTGCTGCTGACTCCGAGTTTCTGGGATAGACGATGAGAAAGAGATAGATTATGATAACATGTATATGTCTCTAAAAAAGTTTTCTATATCTTTTATAGAGAAGGTGTTTTTGTCTAATTCTGTTTTTCTAAGCATTAGGTATGCGCTATTGCGTTCGTCGGTGTGGTGTTCAAATGTTTTTGTACCAAAATAGGTATTGACAATTGTTCGATAGAAACGGAAACGCTTGGTGCATGCTTTGTCTTCTCCCATATTATTTGCTCCAATAAATGCAAAAGAAGAATGTACGTCAATTTCATAATAATGTTTCATGATGTATATACAACTTAACACTATTCTTCTGGGCTCAAAGTCATTGGTTTGAAAGCTATATTTTTCTTGTAAATGTGCTTGCGACTTCAGGTAGAATTTTATTCCATAAATATGTTTTTCGTATGCTTCTACGTCTACAAGGTAGGTTTTTCCGCTTTTCATAGATTTGAATCTCCATAAATCTATGTGTCGCATTCCTTTACAAGTTGGCGCTTTCCGCATAATAAATACGGAACCATAATAAGGAGGTAGGATTTTCATTAGGGAACGAGGTAAGAATAGACCTGTATTCTGTATTTGGCGTGTTCTTTTTTAGTAACCTTTTTAAAGTTTACCTTTACAGAATCAGGCTTTGTAATTTGTTTCTTTGCTTTTGTATCTGTAGACTTTCCCATATTATTTATCTTTTTTGCAAAGATAACGTTATTGCATATTCAATGCAAGGATAAAACATTTTTTATAATACAGAAAAAAGGACCACTACCCACAGGTAATGATCCTTTTCTTTATTAACTCAGCCTGTTAGTCAATAAACCGGCGTGTGAGCTGTTCGAACTCATCGATGCGGCGGTCGCGCAGGAAGGGCCACCAGCGGCGGACGTTTTCACTGCGGTTCATGTCGATTTCTACTACCATGTTTTCTTCTTTCAGGTTGCTGGCCTGGGCGATGATTTCGCCTTGTGGACCGGCTACGAAGCTGTTGCCCCAGAACTGGATGCCGTTGGTCTGGCCGGAAGGGTCGGGTTCAAGACCTACATGGTTTACGGCAATGACCGGCAGACCGTTGGCTACGGCGTGACCACGCTGTACGGTTACCCATGCCCCCAGCTGGCGCATCTTTTCTTCCTGAGTGTCGGTACTTTCCCAGCCGATGGCAGTAGGGTAAATCAACAGTTCAGCACCTTTCAGGGCCATGATGCGGGCACCTTCCGGATACCACTGATCCCAGCATACTTGTACACCGAGTTTACCGATAGAGGTCTGGATAGGTTCGAATCCTAAGTCGCCGGGAGTGAAATAGAATTTCTCGTAGTAGGCAGGATCATCGGGAATGTGCATCTTGCGATACTTGCCGGCAATGCTTCCGTCGGTGTCGAATACCACGGCGGTGTTGTGATACAGTCCGGCAGCACGGCGTTCGAACAGCGAAGTGACCAGCACGATGTGGTAGGCAGCGGCTATCTCACTGTAGAAACCGGTGGAAGGGCCGGGAATGGGTTCGGCCAGGTCGAACAGGTTGGTGTCTTCTGTCTGGCAGAAATAAGGGGTGTTATGGAGTTCCTGAAGAACTACTAACTGCGCACCGGCTTGTGCCACGGAGGCAATGTTGCGGTGCAGCTTTTCAAGATTCAGTTTGAGGTCGTTCGTACAAGCCTGCTGTACGATGCCGACACGGATAGTTCGTTTCATTGTGCTATTTGGTTTTTTACAGATTCAGGATATTGCATGGTGACGCAGTGGAGAGAACCATGCTGCTTGATAAGGGCACGGCAGTCCACGCCTGCGATTTCACGCCCGGGGAAAGCCTCAGCCAGTACCTGAGCGGCACGGGCGTCGTTTTCAGGCTGGGCGTAAGTGGGATAGAGTACTGCCTCGTTCATAATCAGGAAGTTGGCGTAAGTGGCCGGAAGGCGTTCGCCGTCTTCGTCATAGATGGCTTCGGGCATGGGTAGCGGAAGCAGGCGGTAGGGGTCTCCGTCGAGGGTACGGAAGGTCTTGAGCTGGTCTTCCATGGAGCGGAGGGCACCGTAGTGCTCGTCATCCTTGTCCACGCACTGCACGTAAGTAATGGTGTGGTCGGGGCAGAGACGGGCCAGGGTGTCTACGTGGCTGTCGGTGTCGTCACCAGCCAGATAGCCGTAGTCCAGCCAGAGCACCTGACGCAGGTTGAAGCGTTCCATCAGGTAGGCTTCGATGTCTTTGCGCGAGAGGGTGTCATTGCGGTTGGGAGCCAACAGGCAGGGCGAAGTAGTGAGCAGGGTGCCTTGTCCGTCGCTTTCAATGGAACCTCCTTCGAGTACGAAATTGCGGCAGTTGATGTAATCGCCGTTAAGTACGCCGGTCTTGAACAGATGGCTGTTGATGAGGTTATCCTTATGGGCAGCAAACTTCATCCCCCAGCCGTTGAAGCAGAAATCGAGCAACTGTGGGTCGGAGTGTTTCTCCAATAAAGTGATGAAAGCATGGTCGCGGGCCCAGGTGTCATTCGTAGGACATTTCACAAAAGTAATCTGGTCGCGATAGGGGAAGTCGGCCAGGGCTGCCGGATATTCGGGAGCCACGAGCAGCAGGGACTGGCGGCTGGCTATTTCGGTAGCGAGGCGGACAAAGCAGGCTTCTACTTCATCGAGCATATAGGCCCAGTCGGTATCGGCATGAGGCAGGTAAGCTGTATGTAGCTTTGTTTGTGCCATTCGGCGGGCAGGTAATAGGTTTTTTCCATATTCTTGTATAATTATTTTTCGTTTGATTCTCTTTTTTCTCTTGCGGCAGGAAGGGCTTCCTGTGGAAGGTATTTCTGGTCTTCTTTTTCTTTCTGCTGGCTGCTGCGGTTTTTACGGCGGCGGAGGAACCAGTCAACGAGTTCTTGCCAGTTCATGAAGTCTTTTTTGTACATGATACCGATGCCCTGGGTGGTAAGGGTGGACTTCGTGAAGTAACGGTCGTTGGTCTGGTTGTATCCGCGCAGACGGAATTCCCCGTTCTTGGTGAGCAGCCAGATAGCTTCGAAGTCACCTACAAAGTTGGTATTACGCATGGTATTTTCACGGTAGCCGAAGTTACCGTTGATTATCAGTCGGTTGTTCAGCAGACGGCCGGACAGGATGGCTTCGGCTTCTACATCGCTCCAGCCTTTTTCTCCGGTAGTAAGGTTGGTACCTACGTTCCAGTTCTGGTTGTCGATGACTTGCGAAAGCATATTGTTCAACTGGCCCGACAGAGTGCTGAAGGCCAGCGAGCTGGTAGCATCGGTCTGACCGGTATTGTTGGCATAGTCGTAGGTGTAGAATTTGCCGACTCCCAGCAAGTAAATAATCTGGGTGTTCATCTGTTCTTCGGTGCTGGTGAGACTACGTACCAGTCGCGGTCTTCTTCACTTACTGTGGGCAGTTCGAGTCCAAACGTCAGGTTGGGTGAAGTGAGGCTGCCGCTCAAGTTCAACAAACAGTTTACGCGGACATTTCCACGTGAAGAGGAAGCGTCGGCTATCAGGTCGTTCAGTGAAGCAGAGTTTACCGTGTAGACTGCCTGTACGTTCAGGTTAGCAGCCTTTGGGTCGCCATTGAAGGATACCACACCTCCTGGTTGCAGGGTAAAGTCTTTTCGGATGACGTTTTGCATGCTCATCTTGTAGATACCTTCGCTGATGTTATAGTTACCGAACATCTGGAAGTTGCCCTGATTGAAGAAGTTAATACGCAGGTTTCCGGTTCCGTAAGCAGATATGTAATCTCCGGCCGAAGGATCCATGATGATTTTCATGTTGGCACGTTCGGCTGGTTCTATCTGTAGATTAATGTGGATGGCGGTGGGTGTATCATCGTCTTCCTGCTTGTCGGGCTGGTTGAGCGGGTGGTACACTTCGGCCTTTACGGCTTCCTGCTTACGGCGGGGAGTACGGTCTACGAAGGTGATAAAGCCAGAGTTGGTGGCCTCAGCTGCCGTTCCCAGCACGTAAACAAACTCTGTCTGGTTGTCGGCACGTACTTCTCCGTCGACGTTCAGTTGTCCGTCGCCTCCTCGAAGAAATACATTTCCGGTAGCATAGATGTGACCATAGAAAGGAAATTCAGGAGTTTCCTTTTCTGAATGGAATACCAGCATGCGGTTTGTATTGAAGCGGAACTGATAGCTCAGATTCTTTAACTTGGTGTGCCGTAATTCTCCGTCGGCAAGTCCTGTGTGCCCTTCAGTATCTTGTAAGCGTACATTCTGGAAACGGAACAAGCCGGAAGCGATGTGTACGGAATCGGCCGAGGCCCGGAAGGTGGTGTTCAGGATGTTGACCTTCATTTGCATCTGCGCTTTGACATTTCCTTCCAGGTCAAGTTGAGAGAAAGGCCCGAACAGACGCACGTCCCCATGTACGTTTCCGTTGACATTGCTGAAGATGTTTTCTACAAAAGGTTGCAGGAAAGAGAGTGGAGTCCCTCCGGCTTGGATTTGAAGATCAAGTCCTTTCATCTTAGGAGAAACATAGCCGGTTACCCGAGTGGTGCAGGTACTGTCGCGACGGATGTCGGCATCCAGGCGCACACCTCCCAGTTCTTTATCCCATGACCCAAGAATGTCGGCTCTTCCCAGCAAGGCGTGGTTAAGAGAAAAATCTTTTACATCGAGACGCGTTTCCATCACCGGGTCTTGAAGCACATGGCGCAGGTGGACCTTTCCACTGATGCTCCGTCAAAACGTACGGCATGGAACTGAATCATATCCATGATGTAGAGCAGGTTGATGTTTTTCAGGTCTACCAGGCAGGAGTCTGCTTCCGTTTTTCCCAGTCGCCCATTGATTTTCAGGTGCTGGTCGCGGTGTTCAAACAAGAAGTCGTGTATTTCGATGCTGTCTTTCGCGATGTCTACAGTAGCCGGATGTATGTTCCAGGTAGTATCATTTAAGATGACTTGACTGGGCTGTATGTCTACACGGGTGTGCAACTCTCTTTTTGAACTATCCTGACGGAAAGAGGCGATGGCATCAATCTTGCCGCTATAGGTAAGCTGGGTGTTATTTCCCCAGTAGAGTGTGCTGTGCAGCTTGTCATTTTTGGCACGGGTGAGGAGGGAGAGGTTGAACATGGCTCCCTTTTTCATTAAAGTACCGGCACGAACCTGGCATCGTAATTCATCGGGACGGCTTTCACATAGCAGGGTGCCCGACTCATAATATTTCCCGTTGTATGTGAACTGAGGAAATGAGCCGTTGATACGCATTTGTGAAAGGCTGTCGTTGAGCTGTCCTGAGAAAGTGGCTGGCATCTGCAAGTCAAATGGTATATTCAAGACTTTTGAGAAGAATTCACTGTTCTCCATGCGGAACTGAAAGTGGAACTGGTTATTCAGTTCTGCGGGTTTCTTTTTTCCCTTTTTTCTGTTTTTCTTCGGGAAATAATGACGGGATATGCTTTCGAATGACTTCTCCATGCTCTTTAGCAGAGTATGGTAAGTATATTTCCCTTGGATACTTCCGGTCAGGAATGGAGAGTCAATACGAATCTCTTTCACCTCAGCATGTTGTGTGAGTTGAGTCGCATCAATTTGCAGGCGAGGAAGAAAGTAATTCCCGGCCTCGTCTGGTGTATGTATAAAAAGACTGTCGAGGTTGATTTTCCCCTGAATATCGTCAATGGAATGTCCGGAGAAATCGGCTGTCAGGTTAAGGGATACGTCAGTATCTTCGTATTTTTTTGTCAGTTGAAGCTTGTTGGGACGAAAATCTCTTACTTTTACCCGCAGGTTGAAATCGGGTACAGCTTGCTGGGTAACAAAACTTCCGTCTATGCTGATTTTTCCGTTTTCATCGTCGAGTGATAAGTGTCCGTTGAAACCACCCGGCTTGAAGTTTCCGTTTAGCGCGATGTGCTGATACTGATAATGGTTGTATTCCAAAGAAGAGATTTCTCCTTTGACATGTGATTCTGGTTGATGGTTTCGGTATTGCAGACCGTTCAGTTCCAGGTCAAAAGAAGTCTTTCCGAGTTCTTTTTTCGCCAATAATTTTCCAAGTTCAAAATTATTGGTGGAGATTCTACCGGAATAACTTTTTTGCAAGGTTGTGGTGTCGGTGTGCATCGTCATGTTGGCATTGAGCTGTCCTGGAAGGCTTTGCAGGATACCGTGTGCGGTGATTTGTGACGGATAGCCTGATACATCCCCCTGAAATTTGAGGAAGCCCAGGCGGCGTACAATGTCAGGCACAGTTGCGGTGGAGCCTTTCAGATTATGTATAAGCCAGGAAATGGCATTTTCGTCAACATCAGCCTGAGTAATCTCACCAAAGAAATAGGGAGGCTGCGAAGGATTGCTGTGGTCAAGCATTCCTTCGGCATGCACTTCTAATGCTTTGTGAGGACTTGCCAGATAAAAATTGCTGCATCGGGCTTGTTTCCCTCTTCCATGAAAGGCCATATCAATGTGTACAGAGTCTTGAAAATGTTGCAAGGCTGGTACGAAACAAGCTATGTCGGCAGGAGTGACGGAAGCGCTCAGTCGCCCCATATAAGTGGTCTGTGTATCCGAAAGAAAATCAGGCTCAGTAAAGTTTCCTGCTACCGTGAATGTGTCGATGCTGACGATTGTACCTGGCAGGGTAAGGTTCAAATCGTGCAGGTAGATACCTCTGGAATTGGCTGTGGCTCTCAAGGCAAATTTCTTCAATTGAAGTCCGCTTTGCTCATTAAAGCTCATACGACGGATTTGTGCGTTGAGCGAATCGGTTTGTAGGGCTTTCAAAGAGATGGTTGCAGAAAGTTCGCTGATACCGATGTGATGAGGGTTGAACCGGCGGGGCGTGTTGGATTCCGACAGTACATCGTAGTGTATTTGTCCGCGACGGATAAGTACGGAATTGATACGCAGGTCAATTGACTTCTCGCTCTTTGTCGTGTCTTTTGAAGCAAAAGTATCAATCAGAAACTGGCAATTCAGGGGAGCCTTGGGGTGGGCACGGTTCAGGCGGGTGTCCAGTCCGAATAACTGGACACTGCTGATACGGATTTTTCCACGGAAAAGGGAGGGTATGTCAATCTTGACGGAAAAGCGTGATATGCCGAGCATGTCTTTCTTCTGTCGGTCCTTTATCTGCACGTTCTGGATGACAACGCGGTTCAGAAGCCCTAGGTCTACATTGCCAATGCTTACTTCGGCCTGGGTAAGACGGGTAAGCTCACGGGCAGCATACGTACTGATGCGGTGTTGGACAACCGGAAGGTTCAGCAGAGCAATCAGACCGAAATAAAATACCAGTGTTGAAATGACTGTGATACGTATGGCTTGTTTTATGCGCGTGGCTTTACTCATTCTCTATTTATACAAATAACAGACAAATGTACAAATAACCCTTGAAGAAAAGGGCCTTTGAGAGTGTTATTAGTAGTTTTTAAGTTTTGTGTGAAAGGTTTTCGTGATTGGTATAGATGAATTAGAAATCTATTTTTATTCATTTCTATGGTGTAAAATGTAAATATATATGGATTTTGTATGGAAAATTGGAAAAATATTCGGAAATTTGCACCCGTTATTGGTCTAGTAATAAAATTGGATTTAAACGGATAAAAATGACGCAAAAAATGAAGATTCCTTCTCCGCTGGTGTCTCTACTGCCTGTAGCAGTTTTGGTGATATTACTTTTTTTTACGATTCGCCTTTTTGGGCTGATGCGCTAGGTGGCGGCAGCCAGATTTGCTTGTTGCTGACAACGGCTTTGTGCGCGGCTTTGGGTATGAGTCGGTATGGGGTGAGCTGGAAGGATATTGAACATGCCATTATCAATAACATTGCGGGGGTGAGTTCGGCTTTGATTATCCTGTTGATTATCGGGGCACTTTCTGCAGCCTGGATGTTAGGGGGAGTGGTACCTACGCTGATTTACTATGGGGTACAGATTATTCATCCGAAATTTTTCCTCGTGTCGTGCTGTGTGATTTGTGCAGTGGTATCGGTCATGACGGGCAGTTCGTGGACCACCATTGCGACCATCGGTATTGCTTGATGGGTATTGGCAAGGCACAGGGCTTTGAGGAAGGATGGATTGCCGGAGCGATTATCTCGGGTGCATATTTCGGTGACAAGGTTTCTCCGCTTTCGGATACCACTATCCTGGCTTCTTCGGTGACAGACACACCGCTGTTTACGCATATTCGCTACATGATGTACACTACGGTGCCGTCAGTGGTCATTTCACTGGTTATTTTTACGGTTGCCGGATTTTCGCATGAAGCATCAGACAGTTCGCAGATTGCTGTGTTTACTACCGGACTGGCCGAACGTTTTCATATTACTTTCTGGGTGTTGCTGGTGCCGGTAGTGACGGGAATATTAATTGCCCGTAAGGTGTCTTCCATTATTACTTTGTTCGTATCGACTGCTTTGGCGGTAATATGCATGCTGGTTTTCCAGACGGATGTACTTCGTGAAGTGGCCGGTGACGGAGTGAACGGAGGTGAGGCCTTATATAAAGGAGTTTTGTTGGCTCTGTCAGGAAGTACGTCGTTGCAGACTTCTACACCTGTACTGACCGAATTGATTGCAACCCGTGGAATGGGAGGTATGATGGACACGGTATGGCTAATTCTCTGTGCCATGTGCTTGGGGGGCGCCATGACAGCCTGTGGTATGCTGGGAAGCATTACGCGTATGTTTGTACGTTTTACGCATAAGCTGGCAAGTACGGTAGCGGCAACTGTAGCTTCGGGGTTGTTCTTGAATTTAGCTACTGCCGATCAGTATATTTCGATTATTCTGACTGGAAACATGTTTAAGGATATCTATAAAAAGAACGGGTATGAGTCGCGTCTGTTAAGCCGAACTACGGAAGATGTTGTCACGGTGACCAGTCCGCTGATTCCCTGGAATACATGCGGTATGACGCAGGCTACGATTTTGAATGTACCTACGCTGGTGTATTTGCCGTATAGTTTCTTTAACTTGCTGAGTCCGTTGATGAGTATCTTCGTGGCGTGCATCGGCTTTAAGATTGTACGTTCGGTAAAAAAGGATTAAGAAACAATTTTCATTAAAACTATAAAAGAATGAACCAGAAACACGTAACATTGGCTGCTTGTCTGTTGGCTTTCGGGCTGGCGGCACAGGCGCAGAACGGAGGTATTTCTCCGGATATGTTGAAAAAAATTCAGAATAGTTATCAGAATACGGCTGCCGACAAGGCTTTGCGGAATGCTATGGGAGGTACCAGTATCAAGGAACTGGCATTGAACCAGGAAAATCAGAAGGCACTGAATACGGATTTCTCCATTAAGGTGGAATCAAAGGGAATCACCGATCAGCAGTCGTCTGGCCGTTGCTGGCTGTTTACGGGATTGAACGTGATGCGTGCCAAGGCCATTGCACGCTATGATTTGCCGGGGCTGGAGTTTTCGCAAGTATATTCTTTCTTCTGGGATCAGCTGGAAAAATCCAATCTGTTCTTACAGGGAGTTATTGAAACGGCCGGTAAACCTATGAACGATCAGACCGTAGAGTGGTTGTTCAAGCATCCACTGAGTGACGGAGGTACATTTACGGGAGTAGCCGATATCGTGTCAAAATACGGTCTTGTGCCTAAAGAAGCAATGCCGGAAACATACAGCAGTGAACATACTTCGTACATGTCTTCTTTGATTGGCTGAAGCTGAAGGAATTCGGTCTGGAACTGAGAGAAATGGCTGCTAAAGGAGAGAAGGCTGCAACGATTGAAAACCGTAAGGAAGAGATGCTGGGTACGGTGTATCGCATGTTAGTGCTGACTTTAGGAGTGCCGCCAACAGAGTTTGACTATGTACGTAAGGACAGCAAAGGAAATGTGGTGGCTACAGAGCATCACACACCGATGTCGTTTCTGGAAAAATACGGTGATACGAATCTGCTGACCAACTATGTGATGGTGATGAACGATCCTTCACGTGAATATTATAAATGTTACGAAATTGCATACGACCGTCACCGTTACGATGGAAAGAACTGGACGTATGTGAATCTGCCAGTAGAGGAAATCAAGAAAATGGCTATTGCGTCATTGAAGGACAGCACACGGATGTATTTCTCAAGCGATGTGACACAGTTGGACAGCAAGCGTGGGCTGCTGGATGTAAACAATTATGATTTCGGTTCGTTGATGGGTACGACTTTCGGAATGGATAAGAAAGAACGTATTCAGACGTTTGCCAGCATGTCGGCACATGCCATGACACTGATGGCGGTAGATTTGGATGCGAACGGAAAGCCGAAAAAATGGATGGTGGAAAATAGCTGGGGAGCTGCATCAGGCTATCAGGGACACCTGATTATGACGGATGAATGGTTCAATGAGTATATGTTCCGTCTGGTACTGGAAACGAAATATGTGCCGAAGAAGGTGCTAGATATCTTCAAGCAGAAGCCGATACTGCTTCCGGCATGGGATCCGATGTTGCGGAAGAAAAATGATGACCGGGCAGAAATAACATGGCTCAGGAACTTGCTTTATCGGTAGAAATATCTTTTCTTTGTGAAAAGAAGGAACTGATTATACGGGGCGTGGAGGTTTTGGTATCTTCACGCCCTTTTGACCTTAAATAAGTATGCTATGGATAAAATGCAGCCAATATCTCAGGCTTTGTACAGCTTGTTGTTCTTAGGGTGTATGGGAGCCGGATTCCCGCTTTATGTACAAGGACAGAATGTGGATGAATTGCCTCCCGATTCAATTTATAACATCGGGTATGCCCGTGGTAGTCTGAAGAATATTTCCGGTTCGGTGGAACAGATTACGGAAAAGCAGATGAACCGTGAGCTGATAACCAATCCGCTGGAAGCCATTCAGGGACGTGTGCCGGGACTTACCATCTTGAAGAGTAACAATGGAATGGCAGCGCTGGAGTCGGTCCGCTTGCGTGGTACGACTTCCTTGACCCAGTGGAAATGATCCGCTGATTATCGTGGACGGGGTATTGGGTGATTTGACGATGCTGACTTCGGTATATCCCACCGATATAGAGTCTTTTACGATTTTGAAGGATGCGTCGGAAACGGCCCAGTACGGTTCACGTGGAGCATCGGGAGTCATTAATATTGTCACCAAGAAAGGCCGGGCAGGGAAGACACGCGTGAATTATAACGGTAGTTTTGGTGTGTCACACGCTTATCGCCGGTTGGATATGCTTTCGGGAACAGAGTATCGCAAGCTGGCGGCTGAGCGAGGATGGAATATCCTGGATAAGGGATATGACACGGATTTCCAGAAAGCCATTGAACAGACGGGCTTGCAGCAGAATCATAACATTGCGTTTTATGGGGGTGGTGAGGCTTCCAATTACAGGGTGTCGTTAGCTTTCAGAATCGTGAGGGAGTGATTCAGAATGAGGGCATGAAACTGTTTACGGCCAATATGAATATGTCGCAGAAGATGCTTGACGGACTGATTGACTGTGAATTGGGGTTATTCGGTTCAATGAAGCGCGACCGTACGCTGTTTGATTTACAGAAGACTTTTTATTCGGCAGCCGCTTTTAATCCTACTTTTCCTGATTTTCCGGATCCGGAAACCGGGAGCTGGGACCAGATTACGACGGCCAGTCAGATTACAAATCCATTGGCCTGGATGGACGTGGACAACCGCGAGGAGACTTCTTATTTCAGTTCGCACGCCCGCCTGACTTTTCATTTGCTGAAGGATTTGAAGATGGTGCTATTTGGTTCTTATACCTATAGCACAACAGAAAACGCCCAGTTCTTGCCTACGACGGTATGGGCCAACGGGCAGGCTTACCGGGGAAACCGGAAGTCGGAGGCCTTATTAGGAAATCTGATGCTGACGTATCAGAAGCAGTTGGGGGCTCACTTCCTGGATGTGCTGGCTTTAGGGGAGGTGGAAAAGAATCGTTTTCACGGCTTTTACACGACCACGACTAATTTTTCTTCCAATGAGTTGGGGTATCACAGTCTGCAGGGCGGGGCATTGCGTCCTTGGGAAGGTACCGGCTCTTATTATGAAGAGCCGCATCTGGTGTCGTTCCTGGGGCGTGTGAATTATACGTATGACGACCGTTACGTGCTGACGGTGAACTTGCGTACGGATGCATCTTCCAAATTTGGAAGGAATCATAAATGGGGCGTATTCCCTTCTGTTTCTGCTGCCTGGAATATAACCCGTGAGAAGTTTATGAGACATTTTCACCTGATTGATAACCTGAAGCTGCGATTGGGATATGGATTGGCAGGAAATCAGGGAGGGATTGATTCGTATACCACTATGGCGCTGGTACGTCCGAACGGGGTAACTCCGGTGGGAAATTCACCTTTGGTGACGTATGAGAGCTTGAAAAATGTCAATCCGGATTTGAAATGGGAAGTCAAGTCGACCTTCAATGCAGGGGTGGACATGGGATTCTACGGAAACCGCTTGTTGCTGTCGGTGAATTATTATCTCTCCAAAACAAGGGATATGCTGTATATGTATGATGTCAGTGTTCCTCCGTTTGCTTATAACAAACTCTTGGCTAATCTGGGCTCCATGCGGAACAGTGGAACGGAACTTTCCATTGGTATCACTCCCTTGCGGACCAAGGATATGGAGCTGAATATCAACGCAAACGTAACTTTCCAACGGAATAAATTGCTGTCGCTGAGCGGTATGTATGAAGGAGAATATATCAGTGCGGCGCAATATACGGCTTTGGCCGGACTGAACGGTGCGGGACTGCATGGCGGATACAATAATATCGTGTATCAGATCGTAGGACAGCCGTTGGGTGTTTTCTATCTGCCGCATTGTGAAGGGCTGGTTTCGGACGGGAACGGAGGATATACCTATCAGATTGCTGATTTGAATGGAGGAGGTGTGAATCTGGAAGATGGGGAAGACCGTTACGTGGCCGGACAGGCTACTCCTAAGACTTTGTTAGGTTCCAATATCAGCTTCCGTTACAAGCGTTTTGATGTGTCGTTGCAGATAAACGGAGCATTCGGGCATAAGATTTACAATGGTACGGCACTGAGTTACATGAATATGAACAGCTTGCCGGACTACAATGTGTTGGCAGAGGCTCCGGCACGGAATATACATGACCTGACGGCAACGGATTACTGGCTGGAAAGCGGCAATTATGTGAACTTTGATTACCTGACTGTGGGTTGGAATGTGCCTATCAAAAAACAGCGTTTCTTGCACGGGGCACGCCTGGCACTGACCATTAATAACCTGGGTACAATCTCCGGTTATTCAGGCTGACTCCGCTGATTAATTCTACCTTGGTGGACAATACTTTCGGGGTGGACGACAAACGTACTTATCCTCTTTCAAGAACTTATATGATTAGTTTAGGTCTTAACTTTTAATCTGCTTATTATGAAAATAATATACTCAATACTATTTGCGTCGTTTTCTCTGCTGTCATGGACTTCTTGCAGTAGTTATCTGGAAGAAAATCCGAAGGACCGCCTGGATGAAGAAACGGCTTATTCTACCTTGTCGGACGTGCAGAAAAATGGGGTGCTTTCGTTGTATAATTACGTGGGCGGATATGTCGACAGTCAGGGCCTTCAGGGAACAGGTCGAGGTATCTATGATTTGAATACGTTTACTACTGATGAGGCTATCATGCCTACACGTGGAGGAGACTGGTATGACGGTGGATTCTGGCAGGGATTGTACTTGCATCGCTGGGGAGTGAACAATGAGGCGATTTATGCCACCTGGGAATACCTGTATCGTACGGTGATTTTGTGCAATGGTTCATTGGAAAGAATACAGGATTTTGCTGAAAAACATCCCGGGGAAAATGTGGCAGATTGTGTGGCTGAAGTACGGGCATTGAGAGCTATGTTTTATTATTATATTATAGACCTTTTCGGGAGCGTTCCACTGATTGAAAAGAGTGATCCGGCAGTTGAAGATATTGTTCAAGAGAAGCGTTCTAAAGTGTTTAATTTCATTGTGAAAGAACTTACGGAATCTTCTTCTCTTTTGAGTAAAGAGCGGAGCAATCAGCCGGGAGTGTATTACGGGCGAATGACACAGCCAGTGGTGTGGTTTTTGCTCGCTAAGTTAGCCTTGAATGCGGAAGTTTATACCGATGATGACTGGACAGACGGAAGCCGTCCGGACGGGAAATCCCTCTTTTTCGAAGTGGAAGGACAACGTCTGAATGCCTGGCAAACGGTGAACTATTATTGTGAGAAGATTACAGCAGCAGGATATACCCTGGAAAAGGATTATACAGCCAACTTTGCCGTGTTCAATGAGTCCTCGGAGGAAAATATTTTTGTCATTCCCATGAGCAAGACTTTATACACCAACCAGTTTATCTATTTGTTCCGTTCGCGGCATTACAACCATGCCAAGGCGTATGGGTTGAGTGGTGAAAATGGCTCGTCGGCCACGAAAGAGGTACTGGAGACCTTTGGTTATGATACGCCGCAGGTGGATGCCCGTTTTGATTACTGCTATTTTGCCGGGCCGGTAAAGGATTTGGAGGGAAATCAGATTCTGCTGGATGACGGGGTTACTCCACTGGTGTATGAGCCTTGGAACGTGGCGCTGGATGTGTCGGGAAAACCGTACGAGAAAACAGCCGGAGCCCGAATGAAAAAATACGAAGTCGATAAGACGGGGCTTAAGGATGGAAAATTGCTAGACAATGACATCGTGTTGTTCCGCTATGCCGACGTGTTGCTCATGCAAAGTGAGGCCAAGGTGCGGAATGGGGAAAATGGCGATGCAGAACTGAATTTAGTGAGAAGTAGGGTAGGTATGGCTCCTAGAACTGCTACATTGGAAAATTTGCTGGATGAGCGAATGATGGAACTGGCCTGGGAGGGCTGGAGACGGCAGGATATGATTCGTTTCGGGGTTTTTACCCGTTCATACAGTTGTCGTCCGCAGCTTCCTGGGGAGGAAAACGGCTATACTACCGTCTTCCCGATTCCGGAAAAAGTGATTGACATGAATCCTCAGCTGCACCAGCACAAAGGATATTAAGTTAGATTTTGCTCTCTCTATATGGCAGAATAGCCTCTTTTGTCATCGTTATTTAATATTTGCCTTTCGATATAAAGAAATATTTCTCTAATTCGATGGGCAAATATTCTTTTTTCACCTCTTTTTTATTTAATTTTGCACGCAAAATACAAAACCATTTTTTATAACCTAACATGGCAAATTTAATTAAGTTGCGTAAAGGCTTGGACATAAACCTGAAAGGTAAGGCGGCTGCGGAAGTGGTGGCTGTGAAAGAGCCGGGATTCTATACTCTGTGTCCCGATGATTTTACAGGCGTGACTCCGAAAGTGGTCGTTAAGGAACAGGAATATGTGATGGCCGGAGGACCCTTGTTTGTAGACAAGAATCATCCAGAAGTGAAATTTGTTTCGCCGGTAAGCGGCGTAGTGACAAGCGTGGAACGTGGGGCAAGACGTAAGGTGATGAGCATCACCGTACAGGCTGCTACGGAACAGGACTTTGAAGAATTCGGTAAGAAGAGCGTAGCTGCACTTGATGGTGCTGCTGTAAAAGAAATGCTGCTGAATGCCGGTTTGTTCGCGTTTATCCGTCAGCGTCCGTATGACGTAGTGGCTGATCCGACTGTAGCACCTCGTGCTATCTTCGTTTCTGCATTCGACACAAACCCGCTGGCTCCAGAATTCGAACTGGCGCTCTCTGGCGAAGAAGCAAACTTCCAGACTGGATTGGATGCGTTGGCTAAGATAGCCAAGACATACCTGAGTATCAGTGTAAATCAGAAATCACCGGCTTTGACGCAGGCGAAGAACGTGGAAGTAACTGTATTTGACGGACCGCATCCTGCTGGTAACGTTGGTGTACAGATTAACCACATCGCTCCTGTAAACAAGGGTGAAACAGTTTGGACTATCGATCCGCAGGCTGTTATCTTCATTGGCCGTCTGTTCAATACGGGTCATGTAGACTTTACCCGCACGGTAGCAGTGACAGGTTCTGAAGTACTTAAACCTGCATACGTGAAATTGAAAGTAGGTGCACTGCTGACAGGTGTATTCGAAAACAACGTAACAAAAGACAAGGCTTTGCGCTACATCAGCGGTAACGTGCTGACCGGTAAGCAGATTTCTGCCAACGGTTATCTTGGAGCTTTCCACAGCCAGTTGACCGTAATTCCGGAAGGAAGCGACGTTCACGAAATGCTGGGTTGGATCATGCCGCGTTTCAATGATTTCAGTACCAGCCGTTCTTATTTCAGCTGGATGATGGGTAAGAAGAAAGAATATGTGTTGGATGCACGTGTGAAGGGTGGTGAACGCCACATGATCATGTCGAATGAATACGACCATGTTCTTCCGATGGACATTCTGCCGGAATACCTGATTAAGGCAATCATCGCGGGCGATATTGACCGTATGGAAGCACTGGGTATTTACGAGGTAGCTCCAGAAGACTTTGCCTTGTGTGAATTTGTCTGCTCTTCAAAGATGGAATTGCAGCGTATTGTTCGTGACGGACTCGACATGCTCCGCCGTGAAATGTGTTAATGCTAACTAAAACGATTATTAATAAATGAACGCGTTAAGAAATTATCTCGATAAGATAAAGCCTAACTTTGAAGAGGGAGGCAAATTTCATGCTTTTCGTTCTGTGTTCGACGGGTTTGAAACATTCCTGTTTGTTCCGAACACTACTTCGAAGACAGGTACGCACATCCACGATGCGATAGACAGCAAACGTATCATGTCGTTCGTGGTGATTGCGCTGATACCGGCCTTGCTGTTCGGTATGTATAATGTGGGTTACCAGCATTTCCATGCTGCAAATGTAGAAGGCAGTTTCATTGAAATGTTCGGTTATGGTTTCCTGGCTGTACTGCGAAAATCATTGTATCATATGTAGTGGGTCTGGGTATCGAATTTGTGGTAGCTCAGTGGAAGAAGGAAGAAATTCAGGAAGGTTTCCTGGTTTCAGGTATGCTGATTCCAATGATTGTGCCGGTTGACTGTCCGTTGTGGATGCTGGCTGTAGCTACTGCTTTCTCTGTAATTTTTGCAAAGGAAGTATTCGGTGGTACAGGTATGAACATCTTTAACCCTGCATTGATTACTCGTGCATTCTTGTTCTTTGCTTATCCGACCAAAATGTCTGGTGATACTGTATGGGTATCTAGCGACAGCATCTTTGGCTTGGGAAGCAATGTAGACGGTCTGACTGCTGCTACAGCACTGGGACAGGCTTCTACTGCAACTGATGCGATGGCATATCCTGCTTTCTCTTGGGATATGGTAACTGGTCTGATTCCGGGTTCTATCGGTGAAACCAGCGTAATCGCTATTGCTATCGGTGCGGTTATCCTGTTGTGGTCAGGTGTGGCAAGCTGGAAGACAATGTTGTCAGTATTTGTAGGTGGTGCGGTAATGGGATGGATTTTCAATACCATCGGTCCGGACACTGCAATGGCTAAGATGTTGGTACGAACACTTGTGCTTGGGTGGTTTCTGCTTCGGTGCCGTGTTTATGGCTACAGACCCTGTAACTTCTTCACGTACTGAAAACGGCAAATTTGTATATGGTTTCCTGATTGGTGCCATGGCAATCATTATCCGTGTATTGAACCCGGGTTATCCTGAAGGTATGATGTTGGCTATCCTGCTGATGAACATCTTCGCTCCGCTGATTGACTATGTAGTAGTTCAGAATAACATTTCTCGCCGTGCAAAAACGTGCTATGTCTAACAAATAAAAACCGAAAATACAATGAATACTAATAGTAACTCTTATACTATCATTTATGCTTCGGTAATGGTTGTTATCGTAGCATTCTTGCTGGCTTTCGTGAACTCTTCTTTGCGTGACTTGCAGGGAAAGAACGTAGAGCTGGATACAAAGAAGCAGATTCTTTCTTCACTGGGCATCAAAGGTGTGCAGGATGCAGAAGCTGAATTTGCTAAAGTAGTGAAATCGGATATGGTGGTAGCTGAAGACGGCACACTGACTCCGTATGAAGGCGCTTTCGTGACTTCTTACGAAAAAGATTTCAAGGAAAACGGTCGTGCTCACATCTTCGTATGTGAAATCGAAGGACAGACTAAATATGTAATTCCGGTATATGGTGCTGGTCTTTGGGGGGCTATCTGGGGATATGTTGCCTTGAACGAAGACAAGAATACAGTATACGGAACTTACTTCTCTCATGCGTCTGAAACTCCGGGTTTGGGAGCCGAAATCGCATCAGAACATTTCCAGAGTGAATTTAAGGACAAGCATGTAATGGACGGTGAAGCCGTTGCACTGGGAGTTGTAAAGAACGGAAAAGTTGAAAATCCGGAATTCCAGGTAGACGGTATCTCTGGTGGTACAATCACTTCAGTTGGTGTAGACGCCATGTTGAAAGGCTGTATGACACATTACGCTAAATTTTTAACATCTAAAGAATAAGGAGGAGGACGAAAATGGGAAGTTTATTTTCAGCTAAAAACAGAGAAGTATTTTCTACTCCTATAGGCATGAACAACCCGGTAACCGTACAGGTGTTGGGTATCTGTTCTGCATTGGCTGTAACCTCCAAGCTGGAGCCGGCCATCGTGATGGGTCTTTCTGTAACCATTATTACTGCTTTTTCTAACGTAGTGATTTCTTTGTTGCGTAAGACAGTGCCTAACCGTATTCGTATCATCGTACAGCTGGTAGTTGTAGCAGCTTTGGTAACTATCGTAAGTGAGTTGCTGAAAGCTTTTGCTTACGACGTGAGCGTACAGTTGTCTGTATACGTAGGTTTGATCATTACCAACTGTATCCTGATGGGACGTCTGGAAGCATTTGCTATGTCAAACGGTCCGTGGGAATCATGCCTTGACGGTATTGGTAACGGTCTGGGTTATGCCAAGATTCTGGTAATCGTTGCATTCTTCCGTGAATTGCTGGGTTCAGGAACACTGTTGGGCTTCAACATCCTGAACTATGAGGCTGTAAAGAATGCCGGTTATGTAAACAACGGTTTGATGTTGATGCCGCCGATGGCTTTGATCATCGTAGCTTGCCTGATCTGGTATCAGCGTGCAAAACACAAAGAGTTGCAAGAAAAAGAATAATTATTAACCAACAACGGAAATTAAAAATCCAGAATTATGGAACATTTTTTTAGTTTATTGGTCCGCTCAATCTTTGTGGACAATATGATATTTGCGTTCTTCCTGGGTATGTGTTCATACCTGGCGGTATCGAAGAACGTGAAGACTGCCCTCGGTCTGGGTATCGCCGTAACTTTCGTGCTGGTGGTTACCTTACCGGTGAACTACCTTCTGCAGACGAAGGTGCTGGCTGCCGACGGCATTCTGGGAATTGACCTGAGCTTCCTGAGCTTCATTCTTTTCATTGCCGTAATTGCGGCTATCGTTCAGCTGGTAGAAATGATTGTAGAACGCTTCAGTCCTTCACTGTATGCGTCACTGGGTATCTTCCTGCCGTTGATTGCTGTAAACTGTGCCATCATGGGTGCTTCTCTGTTCATGCAGCAGCGTATCACTCTGAGCCCGTCTGATGCTAAATACATCGGCGACATCTGGGATTCTATCTCTTACGCACTGGGTTCAGGTATCGGCTGGTTGCTGGCTATCGTAGGTTTGGCTGCTATCCGTGAAAAAATGGCTTACTCTGACGTGCCTGCTCCGCTGAAAGGCTTGGGCATCACATTCATCACTGTAGGTCTGATGGCAATGGCATTTATGTGTTTCTCTGGTTTGAACATCTAATAGGAAAGGAATAAGACAATGGATATGAATTTTATTTTAGCAAGCATTGGAGTATTCCTCGTGACTATTCTGGTGCTGGTAGTCATCCTGCTGGTAGCAAAGAATTTCCTCGTTGCTTCCGGTAATGTGAAACTGACTATCAACGGCGATAAGGATATGGAAGTAGAGTCTGGCTCTACATTGCTGAATACATTGGCCGTAAACGGAGTGTTCTTGCTTCTGCTTGTGGTGGTAAGGGTTCTTGCGGACAGTGTAAATGTCAGGTAGTAGAAGGTGGTGGTGAAATCCTGCCTTCTGAAGTGAGCCACTTCAGCCGTAAACAGCAGAAAGACCACTGGCGTCTGGGCTGTCAGGTGAAAGTGAAGGGAGATATGGCTATCAAGGTTCCTGAATCTGTAATGGGTGTAAAGGAATACGAATGTACAGTTATCTCCAACAAGAACGTGGCTACCTTTATCAAAGAGTTCAAGGTGCAGTTGCCTAAGGGTGCGCACATGGACTTTATTCCGGGTTCATACGCACAGATTAAGATTCCTAAATTCGAAATGGATTACAACAAGGATATCGACAAAGATCTTATCGGTGCTGAATACTTGCCTGCATGGGAAAAATTCGGTTTGTTCGGCTTGAAATGTAAGAACGAAGAAGAAACTATCCGTGCTTACTCTATGGCTAACTACCCTGCAGAAGGTGACGTATTCATGTTGACAGTTCGTATCGCAACTCCTCCGTTCAAGCCAGACCGCAGCGGATTCATGGATGTAAATCCGGGTATCGCTTCTTCTTATATCTTTACCCTGAAACCGGGTGACAAGGTATTGATGAGTGGTCCTTACGGAGACTTCCACCCGATTTTCGATTCTAAGAAGGAAATGATTTGGGTAGGTGGTGGTGCCGGTATGGCTCCGCTTCGTGCACAGATTATGCACATGACTCGTACATTGCATACTACTGACCGTGAGTTGCATTACTTCTACGGTGCGCGTGCATTGAACGAAGTGTTCTATCTGGACGACTTCTTGAAACTGGAAAAAGACTTCCCGAACTTCCACTTCCATCTGGCTTTGGACCGTCCGGACCTGCAGCCGATGCAGCTGGCGTGAAGTATACAGCAGGATTCGTTCATCAGGTAATGTTGAATACTTACTTGAAAGACCACGAAGCTCCGGAAGACATCGAATACTACATGTGTGGTCCTGGTCCGATGTCGAAGGCAGTTGTCGCTATGCTGGATAGCCTCGGCGTAGAAGAGTCTTCTATCATGTATGATAACTTCGGTGGATAATCCGCAGATTTATGACATAATGAAGCAAAGGGCTTTCAGGAAATTTCCTGAAAGCTTTTTTTGTGTAGATATGGTTCAAAGGGTAATTAATTAGGTGTGAAATGAAGCTTTATATTACAAAATGGTTAAGAAATTGTTCATTTTGCTATGCCTTTCTTGATATACGTCAATAAATGATAGGGGTGGAGCGATTTTCTTTGTGGTTTGTTTTTATGTTATCCAACATATTCTTATCTTTGTATCGGTAAAAGGAAAAAAAGCTCGAGCTAAGCTAGATTTTAAATTATTTAGGTAACAAAGTTTTAGGTAAAAGATTTTAAAGGTATGAAAAGATTAGGATTAACATTAGCAGCCGCATTGGTATTTTCAGTTTCTATGTTTGCAGAAGGTGTACAGGACAACAATGCACAGAAATGGAATGGTTCAATCAACAAGTCAAAGCTGACTAAATATTTGAATCTTTCATCTAACCAGCACGAAAAGGTTGCTGACATCTGCGACTACTTTGAACAGGAAATGACTCGTGCAAATTCTTCAAAGACAGAAAACAAAGAAAAAGTTCGTAAAGCTGTTTACGGTAACTTGAAATTGATGAAGCAGACGCTGGACGACAAGCAGTATTCTAGCTATGTTCGTCTGATGGCCATGACACTGCGCAACAAAGGCATCGACTGAACGAAGCAAAGTAATAAAGAGAGATTGATAAATAGGAGAGCCCCGAAGACTTGTATTGAGTCTTTCGGGGCTCTTTGTTTGTTGGTAATTGGGATAGACTTGTGTAAATTGCTGTATATTAGATGCTTATTTAGTCTCCTATGACGGCGTAAAAAAGGCAAGTACGTTTTAATCAAAACGCTTAGATATTTGCCCTGAAATGTACTTGTGTTTTGTTTTAAATGCACTTGTGTTTGAAATGAAATATACTTACGTTTTATGGCAAATACAAGTACGTTTGAAAGCCAATTGGTTTGCTATCTTTTTTTCATAAAACTCTGTAGATTTTGCTTGCTGTATTATCGGGTTTTATGTACTTTCGAATGAATAATTTACATAAAGAAGATATGAATTTCAAGAAAATAGTAGCCGTAGACGAGACATTGCTGAATGAAGCGGCGCTCGAACAATTGAAAACAATAGGGGAAGAAGTGGTTGTATATCATGATTTTCCCACTGAAGAAGAGGAAGTTATCCGCCGTATTGGCAATGCCGACTGCCTGCTGGTATCTTTCCGTACGCCTATCCGTCGGCGTGTGCTGGATGCTTGCCGCGCAACAATTACCTGCTGGGTGAGCCAGAGTTTGCATTGATGGGCGACCGTAAGATACTGGTAAATACATCTGTAGGACCTACTTTTGAAGTAGATGCCCTGAAGAAATGGCTGGGAACATGCAAACACAGCTATTACTTGTGTGATGCGACCGGAATGGGCGTGGCTCGTGATGCTCTGAAGGATATTCCGAATGTGCTGTATACACCTTATATATCCGGAAAATCCATTCAAAGCGTAGAGCGTTTGTCGCAGAAAGCCCTGGCCAATATCAGGACTTTTCTTTCAGAAGCTCCTCAAGTTTAAGCAACTCGTCGCGGTATTGTGCCGCTTCGATAAAGTCCAGCTTCTTGGCGGCTTCCTGCATCAGCTTGCGGGTCTGTTCGATGCTCTTCTGCAACTGGCCCTTTGACATATATTGTACCACAGGGTCGGCGGCTGCATGAAGCTGGGCTTCGGTCTCGGTATAAGCCCGTGGTTCTTTGGGCTTGCTGCTGTTTTCCTGAGACGACTGTTTTTCGATGTCGAGCAGGGCATTGGCGCGTGAACGGGTAATCTGTTTCGGCGTGATGCCGTGTGCTTCGTTGTAAGCCAGCTGCTTCTCCCGTCGGCGGTTGGTCTCGTCGATGGTCTGTCGCATACTGTCCGTAATGCGGTCGGCATACATGATGACCTTTCCGTTCACGTTGCGGGCAGCACGTCCGGCCGTCTGGGTGAGCGAGCGGTGCGAACGCAGGAAACCTTCCTTGTCTGCATCCAGAATCGCTACGAGCGACACCTCTGGCAAGTCCAGTCCCTCACGCAGCAGGTTGACACCCACCAGCACGTCGTAGATGCCCTCTCGCAGTTCGTCCATGATTTTGATACGTTCCAGTGTCTCCACGTCACTATGGATATAAGCGCAGCGGATACCGTTGTTGAGCAGGTATTCCGTCAGTCTTCTGCCATGCGTTTGGTCAGGGTGGTGACAAGCACGCGCTCTTCCTTTTCGATGCGTTGCTGAATCTCTTCCATCAGGTCGTCTATCTGGTTCAGGCTGGGACGCACCTCAATTACCGGGTCCAGCAGTCCCGTAGGACGAATCACCTGTTCTACTACGATACCTTCACTCTGTTGCAGTTCGTATTCTGCCGGAGTGGCACTCACGAAAATCACCTGCTTGGCCATCTGCTGGAACTCTTCGAATGTAAGCGGACGGTTGTCCATGGCGGCCGGCAGACGGAATCCGTATTCCACCAGGTTTGTCTTGCGGGCACGGTCGCCGCCGTACATGGCCCTGATTTGCGGCACGCTGACATGGCTTTCGTCGATGACAATCAGAAAATCTTCGGGAAAGAAATCAAGCAGGCAGTAGGGACGGGTGCCCGGTTCGCGTCCGTCGAAGTAACGTGAATAGTTTTCAATCCCCGAACAATGTCCCAGTTCGCGCAGCATTTCCATATCGTAGGTCACACGCTCGTACAGACGCTTTGCTTCGTAGGGCTTACCGATTTCTTCAAAGTAGGCTACCTGCTTGGTCAGATCGTCTTCAATCTGATGAATGGCGCGGAGCGTACTTTCCTTGGTCGTCATGAACAGGTTGGCCGGATAAATCTTGTATTCTTCGAACGTACTGATACGGTGTCCTGAAACCGGGTCTATCTCTTCAATACCGTCAATCTCGTCGTCCCAGAACATTACCCGCAGTACACTGTCGGTATAAGCCAGGAAAATGTCCACCGTATCACCTTTTACACGGAAGTTGCCACGGTTCAGCTCGATGTCGTTCCGTACGTACAGACTGTCCACCAGCCGGCGGAGGAACACGTTGCGTCCAGTAACTTTCCTTTTTTGATTTCAATCACGTTGTTATAGAAATCTGCCGGATTTCCCATACCGTAGATACACGATACGGACGACACTACAATGACGTCCTTCCGTCCGGAAAGGAGGGAAGAGGTCGCAGCCAGACGAAGCTTGTCGATTTCCTCGTTGATGGCAGGTCTTTTTCAATATAAGTATCGGTCGACGGAATGTATGCTTCCGGCTGATAATAGTCGTAGTAAGACACGTAATATTCCACCGCGTTGTGAGGGAAAAAGTTCTTGAACTCCCCGTAAAGCTGGGCAGCCAGTGTCTTGTTGTGACTCAGAATCAGTGTCGGTTTGTTGATGTTCTTGATGACATTGGCAATGGTAAAAGTCTTTCCAGAGCCGGTTACTCCCAGCAGCGTCTGTGCAGGCACATGCTGCCGGATACCTTCAGTCAGTTGGGTGATGGCCTCCGGCTGGTCGCCGGTAGGCTGATAGTCGGATATCAGTTCAAAATTCATTGCATCTGAATATTGGTGAATGAAAACGGTTGTAAAATTACATATATATTTTATACCATACTTTGCACATCCTGAAAAATTACATTAAAAAATGGCCTGGAGTTGCATTATTCGCTGGAAAAGAGTAATTTTGCGCAACTATATCAATTATATATGAAAAAATACATCGCAATGGTCCTCCTTTCTGCTGGAGTTTTATCTTCATGCGGAGAGTACAATAAAGTGCTGAAAAGCACTGACTATGAATACAAATACGAAGCGGCGAAAAGCTATTTTGCCAAAGGACAGAATTCACGTGCGGCAACCATTCTGGAGGAGCTGATTCCTATCCTGAAGGGTACAGCCAACGGAGAAGAGGCTTTGTATATGCTGGGAATGACTTATTACAACCAGGGTGATTTTGTGACTGCTTCACATTATTTCAATACCTATTATACGACTTATCCGCGCGTACTTATACGGAACTGGCGCGTTTTCATAGCGGAAAGGCTTTGTATCTTGATACTCCGGAACCACGTCTGGACCAGAGTAGCACGTACAAGGCTATTCAGGAACTACAGATGTTTTTGGAGTATTTTCCCGCAAGTCAGCGAAAGGATATTGCCCAAAACATGATTTTTGAATTGCAGGACAAGCTGGTAGAAAAGGAATACCTTTCTTCCAAACTCTATTATGACCTGGGGTCTTATTCCGGAAATGCTTCTTATAGCAGTACGGGTAATAACTATCTGGCTGCCATTGTCACTGCACAGAATGTGTTGAAAGAATATCCTTACACCAAATTGCGTGAGGAACTTTCTATTCTGATTCTCCGTGCCAAGTATCACATGGCAAAAGAAAGTGTGCTCGACAAGAGAGAAGACCGTATGCGTGAAACGGTGGATGAATATTATGCTTTCAAGAATGAATTCCCGGAAAGCAAATACATGAAAGAAGTGGAAGTCATTTACGCCGATGTGAGCAAGTACATTTCTACAGACGAAGAATAATATAACGTTTATAATTATAAATAAGTTATGGATTACAAAAAACAAACGCTCCTACAAATACGGTTACACGTAATTTGATGGAACTCTGTGAGGACACAGGCAATATTTATGAAACAGTATCTATCATCGGCAAGCGTGCCAACCAGATTGCTGCCGAAATGAAGAATGACCTTTCCAAGAAACTGCAGGAGTTTGCTTCTTATAACGATAACCTTGAAGAGGTGTTTGAAAACAGAGAACAGATTGAAATCTCTCGTTATTATGAAAAACTCCCGAAACCGACGTTGATTGCGGCTCAGGAGTACATAGAAGGAAAGGTTTATTACAGAAACCCGGCAAAGGAAAAGGAAAAATTGCAGTAATCCTCCTATAGGTAAAGATTTTAGTGAATGCGCATGCGCATTTGGGCTTGTCATTCTGAGTGTAGACGGCAAGAACCGTCTCTCTCAGAATGACATTTGTTTTGGAAACCTTAATACGATTGATTATGATACAGAGAATACAGACCGTTTATTTGCTCGTAGTAGCTATCTTGATGGTAATAATGATGTCTGTCCCCGTGGGCAGTTTCTATACCGATAAAAATATTTGTGAGATGACAAACCTTTCATACCAGCTTCCGGACGGAGCGGTGAACTACACACCGTGGGCTTTGTTTGCGATTCTGGTAGTAGTGGCTGTAATGGCCTTGGTGACTATTTTCCTTTACCGGAAACGTATGTTACAGATTCGTCTGACCATCTTCAATACGATTGTACTGATTGGTTACTATCTGGTACTGGCTTATTTTGTCATAAATCCGGACAAGGCATTCGATGATTACAGCTTCATGCCTTCATGGACAGTTTGTCTTCCATTGGTCAGCATCATCTTGAACTGGCTGGCTATCCGTGCTATCGGCAAGGATGAAATGCTGGTAAAGGCGTACGAAAGATTGCGCTGATTCGCAATTGGCAATATAAAAAGCCATCGGGGCGTTTCTTCATTTCAGAGGAACGCCCGATGGCTTTTGTTGTTTTCTTTTTTTATTCCAGAATATACATTTCAGAAGGAGTAGTTCGTCTCAATGGAGTTACTTCCACGTCTTTTCCTACAATGATGTTTTCCTGCCGGAATGCCAGTTCCACTGTCTTGAAAGCCAGCTCCGGATGGTTGTTGTCCTTGCTTAGGTGGCACAGCCATAAGTGTTTCAAATGCTGGGGAAAATGATGGCTCAGGTAGTCAGCCATTTCATGGTTGCTCATGTGTCCGTTCGGGCCGGCAATACGTTCTTTCAGATGCTGTGGATAAGGTCCCATCTGGAGCATGCTGTCGTCGTAGTTGGCTTCCAGTATCAGGTAATCAGCTTGCTGTATGAAGCGTGCGGCTGTGGAAGTGATATGCCCGATGTCCGTCAGGAAGGAGAATGTCTTATCGCCTGTGGTGATACAATAGCCCACTGTTGTCGGTTCCGTCGTGAGGCACTTCGAAGCAGGTAATAGTGAAATCGCCTACATTGAATGTTTCTTCTTTTTGGATAAAACGGGTACGTTCAGGTTTTAACCGCTCTGTCATGCAGTAGCTGTGTTTCATACCTTCATGTATTTCAGGAGTGGTATACACCGGAATCCCATGCTTTTCGCCCAAATGTCCTACAGCCTTGATGTGGTCGGCATGGTCATGAGTGACCAGTACAGCTGTATCTCTTCAAGGTTGAGCATACGTTCCTTAAATACTTTCTTGATGGTGCGGATACCGATACCGGCATCAACCAATATAGCGGTGCTGTCAGTAGCCAGGTAGTAACAGTTTCCGCTGCTGCCGCTGGCCAGACTCATAAATTTTACAGTCATCTTCTCTCTCTTTTTTGCTAAAGGAACGCAAAGATAGTGAAAGGTGAGAGGAGAGAACAAAACGAAAAAACAAAGTTTTCAGGTTTGGCTATCCCGAACCGTATCCTGTCTTATGAAAAGATAATGAAAGGTGAGAGGAGAGACAAACGAAAAAAGTAAGTATGGGGCACAGAACGAAACGTATATTGAGGATTGAGCGGAAAGAATATCAAACCTATTGATATACAAAATGTTATGCAAAATATGAGTGGATGGCTCTGCAAAACGAAACGTTTACGTGGGTTTAA
>ENA-OQBJ01000247-OQBJ01000247.1-human-gut-metagenome-genome-assembly--contig:-NODE-247-length-29398-cov-2.570975_pt1 | contig 29398 bp, 29 predicted proteins | sample MGYA00242743_ERZ504545 | MGnify/ENA primary metagenome ERZ504545 (study PRJEB26092, sample SAMD00036252) | human gut metagenome | host: Homo sapiens | study: EMG produced TPA metagenomics assembly of...
CGTCAGACGTGGCATGGAAGCGGAGGAAGTATTTATTTTCTGATCAGTGAGAAAGGCTTTGCAAAGATTCCGACAGAGAAAAAGACGCTTTACATGGAACTGAATGTAGAAAACAAAAAAGAGGCAGAGGTTCGGAAAGAAATTCAAAATATTTTGGAGGAAGAAAACAAAAGGCGGGGAAACGTGTCCGCAGCAGGAGTAGAGGATCAGAGTGGAGAAGCGGGAATCTTCTGTATCAGCAAGTCGGAATTACTGGAAAATGCGAAAGATGATATCCAGGGGAATCGGATTATTTTTGGAAGTATCAGTATTGTGCTGTTGATGGCAGGAATGACAAATTACTTAAATATCGTGGTCACAGGAATCTTTTCCAGAAAAAAGGAACTGGGGATCATGGAAAGTGTGGGAATGACGAAACGGCAGAAGCGTATGCTTTTCATGATGGAAGGCGGATACTATTTTTGTGCGGTGACAGTTCTGCTTGTGACAATTGGAAGTGTCATGTTACAATGGATCAAAACGTATATGGAAACAAAACTTTCGTATTTTGTATTTCAATATCCGTTGATCTGGCTGGTTGTCGGCCTGTGTTGTCTGGCAGGAATCAGTTTTGCGGTTCCCGCAGGACTGTATATGCTTGAAAAAGTCACTGTGAACAATAACAAAAAAGGAAGGAGAATTTACATGTTTGAGAGAATTGATTACAGAGTGATCAGAATAGACGGAGAGTATGCGTATCTGCAAAAACTGGAAGATGAAAATGCAGAAGAAAAGTGTGTGGCAATGGCACTGCTCCCTCCGGAGATTCAGGAGGGCTGCCATATTGCATATGAGATGATGGAATATCGGATGATAAAATGATAAATCTTGCAAGATTACTTTGACAGAATCTCTGTCTGGTATTATGATAAACATCAGAAAGACCAGAAAGGAGTGCACAGGACCAGTCTGGGGCGGCTGTGCAAAGAATGTGATGAAAGTAATAAAAAATAAGACAATCTATACGGGGAATGGAGTCATTGAGGATGGATTTGTAAGATATGAAAAGACGATCGCCGAGGTAGGCTCCATGCAGAATTTTGTGTCAAGAGAAGAGGATGAGATTGTAGAAGTGGAAGGAATGTATCTGATTCCGGGATTCATTGATGTACACAGCCATGGAGGATATGGTCTGGACAGCATGGATGCATCGGCAGATGAGATTGACTGGATGGTCAGACAGATGGCTGCAAAAGAAGGAATTACTTCTTATTTCTGCACGACGATGACGCAGACTTCAGAGAATATTGAAAGTGCCATGAAGAATATCAAAGCAGCGGCAGAGAAGAACCCGATCATTCAGGGAATCCATCTGGAAGGACCGTTTATTTCCGTGAATTACAAGGGTGCACAGGATGCATCTTATATTCAGAAGCCGGATGCAGCAGTCTTAAAACACTGGAATGAACTGAGCGGAAACCGGATTAAAATCGTGACTTATGCTCCGGAAGAAGCGGATACAGAATTTGAGGATTGGTGTCTTGCCAATGGAATCGTGCCAAGTGCGGGGCATTCTAACGCGACTTATGATCAGCTTTGTGGCTGTCGTGCATGTCATGTGACACATCTTTATAATGCGCAGAGAGGGCTCAACCACAGAGAACCGGGTGTGACAGGATATGGACTTTTGACAGATGGTGTGAAAGCTGAGATGATCTGTGACGGAATCCATATTAAACCAAAGATGGTATACATGGCATACAAAGTAAAAGGCAGTGACGGAATCGAATTGATTACAGATTCTATGCGTGCAAAAGGAATGCCGGAAGGAAAGAGTGAGTTGGGCGGTCAGACCGTTTATGTCAAAGACGGCACAGCGAGACTGGAAGACGGCACGATTGCAGGAAGTGTTCTTACGTATATTGATGCGTTCCGAAATATCATGAAATTTACGGATGCTTCTTTAAAAGAGGCAGTGCAGATGAGTTCCGGAAACCAGGCAAAAGAATTCGGACTGACACAAAAAGGTGAGATCACAGTCGGAAAAGATGCAGATTTCGTGATTTTAGAAAATTCTCAGGATGGAAATTATGAGTTGAAGAAAACCATCAGTATGGGAGAGATTATAGAAGCATAAAAAAGAGGAGGAACCGTTTGAGACGGTCCTCCATTTTTATAACTGGAAGATTCTTGTCGCAATATTGAAATAGATCAAAATGGAACAGGTATCGACCAGTGTTGTGATCAGCGGGGATGCCATAATGGCCGGATCCATATGCAGTTTTTTTGCAAACAATGGAAGCAGACAGCCGATCAGTTTCGAGATGATGACAGTAGCTACAAGAGAAAGTCCAATTACCAGCGCAAGTCCGGCATTTCGATACATGATCAGAATACGAAGTCCATTGGCGAGTGCAAGTACTACACCTACGATCAGGGAAACACGGAATTCTTTAAACATGACCCGGAACAGATCAGAAAAACGAATCTCGCCGAGTGCAATTCCGCGGATGATCAATGTAGAACTCTGAGAACCGCAGTTTCCGCCGGTATCCATCAACATGGGAATAAAGGATACAAGGAGCGGGATTGCGGCAAATGCATTTTTATATTTGGTAATGATACTTCCGGTGATGGTAGAGGAAAACATCAGGATCAAAAGCCAGGGCGATCCGATGTTTGGCATGCGCAGCAACAGAAGTATCAAAATAAGTCGTTTCACTCGGGCTCATGGCAGCCATTTTGGTAATGTCTTCAGTCGCTTCATCTACCATAACATCCATGGCATCATCGAATGTGACGATACCAACCATTCGTTCATCCTGATCCAGAACAGGAATGGCAAGAAAATCGTATTTAGTGAACAGTTGTGCGACTTCTTCTTTATCAGTGTGCGTTGTGACGGAGATGATCTCTGTCTGCATCAGATCCCGGATCAGAATGTCATCAGCTGTCGTCATCAGGTCTTTTGCACTGACGATTCCAAGCAGTCTGCGCTGATCGGTGACATAGCAGGTATAGATCGTCTCCTTGTGGATTCCGGTCTCTTTGATATGTGCCATGGTCTGGGCAACGGTCATTGTCTCCCGGATATCGACGTATTCAGTCGTCATAATACTTCCTGCACTGTCATCCGGATAATTGAGAAGCTGATTGATCAGATTCCGGTCAGATTGATTGACAGTGTCCAGAATACGATTGACAAGATTAGCTGGAAGTTCCTCCAGCAGATCCACTGTATCATCCATGTAAAAGGTCATCGAGCAGTTCTTTTAACTCCTTTTCGGAAAACATCTCTACCAGATAAGTCTGCATGGAATTATTCATATTGGCAAATACTTCTGCGGCTTTATCCTTTGGAATGAGACGAAAAGCAAGTGCAAGTTCTTTGTCTTCCAGATCGGAAAGAAGTGAGGCTATATCCACTTCGTTCATCACATCCAGAATGCTTCTGACAGCTTTGAACTGGCGCTGCGCAAGGAGTTTTACAAAAATTTCTTTGTTCATAGTTCATTACTCTCCTTTTTCTATTTAATTTTCTGAAAAATCCCGAAGGATGACTGGCTCCAGCGTCCATAACCTCACCACCTTTTGTCGTGTATTAAAAATATCTGCAAAAGAAAAAGCGTCATTGTTGTAGCAATGACGGTGTGTGCAGCAAATTTTCGCTTTTATTCTATCTCAAAAAAAGACAGGATGTCAAGAATATTGTTACTGTGAACAGGAACAGAACATTTGCGAACAGTAACGGAAACAGGGGTTATTGATTTACAGTTTCACCTTGTTATGCTAAAATGAAACAACAGGAATCAGCAAAGGAGCAGAAAAATGGATGCATATACAAGTTTTGCGGCAGTGTATGATACCTTTATGGATAATATTCCATATGAAGAATGGAAAAGCTATCTGGAGGAATTGTTAAAAGAGTATGGCGTGCAGGACGGTCTGGTGCTTGATCTGGGATGTGGAACAGGAACCATGACGGAACTTCTTGCAGCAGATGGCTACGATATGATCGGAGTGGACAATTCCGAGGAAATGCTGGAGATTGCCAGAGAAAAGCAGATCAAGTCAGGACATGAGATTTTATATCTTCTTCAGGATATGCGGGAGTTTGAACTGTATGGTACTGTGGGTGCGGTATTTAGTATCTGTGATTCTCTGAATTACATTACAGAGCCGGAAGAATTGAAGCAGGTATTTCGCTGGGTGAATAATTATCTGGATCCGGGCGGAATTTTTATTTTTGATTTTAATACAGAATACAAGTACCGGGAGGTTCTGGGGGATCAGACCATTGCAGAATCCAGAGAGGACTGCAGTTTTATCTGGGATAATTATTATTATGAGGAAGAGCGGATCAATGAATACGAACTGAATCTGTTCATCAGAGAAGATGCGGAAAGTGAGACAGAGGGTGATCTCTATCGCAGATTCCGGGAGACACATTTCCAGAGAGCATATACGTTAGAAGAGATCACAAGGATTGTGGAAGAATCCGGACTGCAGTTTGTGACTGCATATGAAGCGTTTACAAAGAACCGCCTTCTAAGAACAGTGAACGAATCTACGTGATCGCCAGAGAGCAGGGAAAGGTATCTGTGAAAAAAGCAGAATAGAATCATTATAATAGAAAAAAACAGGAGAGATAAGATGAAAGATTATATTGTAAGAGCAACAGCAGCGAATGCGCAGATCCGTGCGTTTGCGGCATCAACAACAGAGCTTGTGGAAGAGGCAAGAACAAGGCATAATACAAGTCCGGTTGCGACAGCAGCACTTGGACGACTTCTTACAGCAGGTGCGATGATGGGAAGTATGATGAAGAATCCGACGGATGTTTTGACGCTGCAGGTGCAGTGCGGAGGTCCGATCGGAGGGATGACAGTGACAGCAGACAGTAAGGGGGAAGTGAAAGGATATGTACACAACCCGGATGTGATGCTTCCGCCGAAGAACGGAAAACTGGATGTAGGCGGTGCGCTTGGACCAGGATTTTTAAATGTGATCAAGGATATGGGACTCAAAGAACCATATTCCGGACAGACGATTTTGCAGACAGGAGAGATCGCAGAAGATCTGACCTATTATTTTGCAACCTCTGAGCAGGTGCCGTCTTCTGTGGGTCTGGGTGTGCTGATGGAAAAGGACAATACCGTGCGATGCGCAGGTGGATTTATCGTACAGGTGATGCCGTTTATTGAGGAGGAAGTGCTCAGCAAGCTGGAAGAAAACATCAAGAATATTCAGTCTGTGACAGCAATGCTCGACAATGGCCATACACCGGAAGAAATGCTGAACCACGTTCTGGAGGGATTGGATGTAGAGATCACAGATACACTTCCTGCAAAATTTGACTGCAACTGTTCTAAAGAACGGATTGAAAAAGCAATCATCAGTGTCGGGAAAAAAGAGATTCAGGAGATGATCGACGATGGAAAGGATATCGAAGTAAAATGTCATTTCTGCAATACCGCCTATACATTTTCTGTAGACGAGCTGAAAGAACTTTTGAAAAAAAGCAGATAGAAGTGATGTGTCCAAATAGGGAAAGTGAGGCAGTAGAATGAAACAGGGATTTATCAAAGTGGCAGCTGCCACACCGGATATCCGGGTGGCGGACGTGCCGTTTAATACAAAACAGATATGCAGTGCCATTGAAGAAGCACAGAACAATCAGGCAAAGATCGTGGTATTTCCAGAATTGTGTGTCACAGGATATACATGCGGGGATCTGTTTACACAGGATGTACTTTTGCAGGCAGCAAAACAGGCACTGCTTGAAATCACAGAGTTTACAAGAGAGAAGGACATGCTTGTGTTTGTGGGCGTGCCGCTTGTGGTGGATGCAAAGCTCTACAATGTGGCAGCAGCTCTTTGCAGGGGAGAAATCCTGGGACTGACGACAAAGACATTTCTTCCGAACTATGGTGAGTTCTATGAGATGCGTCAGTTTACGGCAGGACCGGATGTGCCGGGAGAAATCCTGTTTAACGGTAAAAAAGTGCCGTTTGGTCCGGGGCTTTTGTTTCAGGCATCCTCTATGGAAGAGCTGATCGTATCGGCGGAAATCTGTGAGGATGTGTGGTCGCCGATTCCGCCGAGCATCCGTGCGGCAATGGAAGGTGCAACCGTGATCGTTAACTGTTCGGCAAGTGATGAGACGATCGGGAAAGACAGCTACAGACGGGATCTTATCAAAGGACAGTCAGCGAGACTGATCGCGGGATATATTTATGCAAATGCAGGCGAAGGGGAATCCACGACGGATCTTGTATTTGGAGGACACAATCTGATCGCAGAAAACGGCAGTATCCTGGCAGAGGCAAAGCGATTTGAAAATCAGATCATTTATACAGAACTGGATATCAAAAGGATTGTCGGTGAGCGTCGGAAAAACACGACATTTACGATGGAAAAAGAGAAAGTGCTGCCAAGAATCTCATTTCCTCTGGATGTGTGCGAGACAAAACTGACAAGAGAGTTTCCGAAAAAGCCGTTCGTGCCGCAGGATGAAAAAGAACGTGCTCTGCGATGCGAAGAGATTTTGACAATCCAGGCAATGGGGCTCAAAAAACGTCTGCTCCATACCCACGCAAACACGGCGGTAGTTGGTATTTCGGGGGGATTGGATTCCACATTGGCATTGATTGTGACAGCAAAAGCGTTTGACATGATCGGAAAAGATAAAAAAGAGATTCTTGCGATCACCATGCCTTGCTTTGGAACAACGGACAGAACGTATCGGAATGCCTGCAAAATGGCAGAACAGCTCGGAGCGACGCTGCGGGAAGTGAAAATTGCAGATTCCGTAAGTCTTCATTTTCAGGATATCGGACATGATCCGAAAGACCACAGTGTAACGTATGAGAATGCGCAGGCGAGAGAGCGTACGCAGGTATTGATGGATATTGCAAATGCGACAAACGGAATGGTCATCGGAACCGGAGATATGTCAGAACTGGCGCTTGGATGGGCAACCTACAATGGAGATCATATGTCGATGTACGGAGTGAATGCTTCTGTACCGAAGACGCTGGTGCGTCATCTTGTCAAATATGCGGCAGACGTGACTGCGGATCCAAAATTGCAGGAAGTCCTTTATGATGTACTGGATACGCCGGTCAGCCCTGAACTGCTTCCTCCAAAAGACGGGGATATCGCACAAAAGACTGAGGATCTGGTGGGACCATATGAGCTGCATGATTTTTATCTGTATTTCATGCTGCGGTTCGGATATGAGCCGGGTAAGATCTATCGGCTTGCAGTGCAGACATTTGAAGGGGTATATGAGAAAGAAACAATTTTAAAATGGCTGACAACATTCTGCAGACGATTTTTCAACCAACAGTTTAAGCGCTCCTGTCTGCCGGACGGACCGAAGATCGGGACAGTGGCACTCTCACCAAGAGGAGACTGGAGAATGCCAAGCGATGCGTGTGCCCAAGTGTGGATGCGTGATCTGGAGAAAATTTCCTTATAAGCATTGAAAAGAGAGGTGTTTAGAAGTATGAAACTGATCAAGACCGAGGATGCAGTGGGCTGTGTGCTTTGCCATGATATTACGCAGATCATCCCGGGGGTAGTAAAAGATGCGGTTTTTAGAAAAGGACATGTAGTGACAAAGGACGATATTCCGGTTCTCCTTTCCGTTGGAAAAGAGCATCTGTATGTGTGGGAAAAACAAGAAGGGATGCTTCATGAAGATGAGGCGGCAGAGATCCTGCGCAGCGTGTGCCAGAATGCACAGATGGATGCGTCAAAGCCAAAAGAAGGAAAAATCGAGCTGACGGCACAGTGTGACGGGGTTCTGAAAGTGGACAAGGAGAAACTGTGTAGGATCAATGCCATGGGACAGATGTGTATTTCTTCCCGACACGGAAATTTTCCGGTGAAAAATGGCGATAAGATCGCAGGAATGCGTGTGATCCCTCTGGTGATCGAAGAAGAAAAAATGAAACAGGTAAAGGAGATAGCAGGAGAGACTCCTGTTTTTGCGCTCCTTCCGTTTCAGAAGAAAAAAAGCAGCGATCGTGACAACCGGAAGTGAAGTATATCACGGAAGGATTCAGGATAAATTTACTCCGGTGGTCCGGCAGAAGCTGGAAGAATATGGAGTAGAAGTGCTTGGAAATACAATCTGCAATGATGAACCGGATATGGTGACAGAGGCAGTCAATGACTGGATCAAAAAAAGGTGCGCAGATGGTTGTGTGTACCGGAGGATGAGTGTCGATCCGGATGATAAGACACCGCTGGCAATCCGCAATGCTTCCGATGAAGTGATCACATATGGCGCCCCGGTTTTGCCTGGTGCGATGTTTATGCTGGCCTATAAAGGTGAGATTCCGATCATGGGCCTGCCGGGCTGCGTGATGTATGCAAGGCGCACGATCTTTGATCTGGTACTGCCAAGACTTGTGGCAGGAGAACGGCTGCAGGATCAGGATTTTTACAGACTCGGAGAAGGAGGACTGTGTCTGTCCTGCGAGGTGTGTACGTTTCCAAATTGCGGGTTCGGGAAAGGGTAATGAAAAAGGAGCGTGAAAGGATGAGTGAATTTTATAATTCTCTCGCAGAAAAAATGCAGAGTGGTTCCTGTGTTGTTATGACAGTATTAGAGGGAGAATCGGCAGGAAAGAAATTACTTGTGACAGAGCCGGTGGAGCAATATGAGGGACATGCAGTGTTTTGTGAGCGTGCAGGTTCTCAGCCCAGGCTGGTGATCTGCGGAGGCGGTCATGTGTCCATACCTATGATCCGGATGGGGAAAATGCTGGGATTTCAGGTGACGGTTCTTGAGGATCGTCCCAAATTTGCGGACAATGCAAGAGTGGCAGGCGCGGATGTGGTGATCTGCGATTCTTTTGAGCATGGACTTGAAAGCATATCAGGAGGAGAAGATACATATTTTATTATTTTGACAAGAGGACACCGGTATGATGAAGTGTGTCTGGGAGCAATCGTAGAGAAGCCAAATGCTTATATTGGAATGATGGGCAGTCGCCGCAGAGTGGCGATCGTCAAAGAAGAGCTTTTTGAGCAGGGCCACGAACGTGAGAAGCTGGATGGGGTGTACACACCGATTGGCCTGAAGATCGGCGCTGAGACACCGGAAGAAATTGCGGTGTCTGTTATGGCAGAAATCATTCAGGTGAAACATGAAAAAGCAGAAGGATGCGAATATTCCAAAGAATTGTTGGAGGCGCTGTGTGATGAGGACGGTAAAAAGCAGAAAAAAGTACTTGCAACGATCATTTCCAGAAAAGGATCTGCACCGAGAGGCGTGGGAACAAAAAATGCTGATCCTGGAGGATGGACACTGATCGACACGATCGGAGGCGGATGCGCGGAAAGTGATGTGATCACAAAAGCACTGCTGATGATGCGGGAAGAAAAAGTGCGGTTTCAGATTTGTATGGTGGATATGACAAGGGAAGCTGCAGAAGAGGAAGGGATGGTCTGCGGCGGACGGATTGAAGTAATGCTGGAACGAGTTTAGTATCCGTTACTGTTCACAGTAACTTCGTATACCGGATTCATTTTTCATGGAAGAGCTGTTGACATTCAAAATAGGGAATGTTAATATAAATTTAACATAGTGAAAGCAATAATTGTGCGAATTGCATAAAATGGTGCTTATATAGGTTCATAATTGGTTGGACGTATCTACCAGCTGCCGCAAACAGCTGACTATAAGCAGAGTGGGATGGGAAAGTCCCGGTCTGTAGTCGGGCGGAAAGAGTAGGAGGTCAGTCAATGAATGAACCTGTTTTTATATTAAAAGGGAATATTGTATACAGCAAAAATAAAGATGAACTAAGGATCTTAAAGGATCACTATCTGATCAGCGAAAGCGGTCTGGTCAAGGGGGTTTTTGAGAAAGTGCCTCCAGAATATGCACAGGTATCGGTATCTGATTATGGGGAGTGTCTGATTATTCCGGGACTGACAGATCTGCATGTGCATGCTCCGCAGTATACATTCCGGGCAATGGGAATGGATATGGAGCTTTTGGAATGGCTGGAGACGAATACGTTTCCGGAGGAGGCAAAATATCAGGATCTGGAGTATGCCCGGCGTGCATATCGTATCTTTACTGACAATCTAAAGAGAAGTGTAACGACAAGAGCATGTATTTTTGGAACGATCCACAGAGACGCCACACTGCTTTTAATGGATCAGCTGGAACAAAGCGGACTGGTGACGTATGTGGGAAAAGTGAATATGGATCGCAACTGTCCGGATTATCTCAGAGAGGAATCGGCAGAAGAATCAGGGATTCAGACAGTGGAATGGATCAAGGATGTATTGCATAAAAAATATCAGAATACCATGCCGATTCTGACGCCAAGGTTTACACCGAGCTGCAGTGATGAACTGATGGAGAATTTAAAGAAAATTCAGATGTATTACCAGATTCCGGTACAGTCACACTTATCAGAAAATCCGGGAGAGATTGCCTGGGTGAAGGAGCTTTGCCCGTGGTCGGAGTTTTACGGGGATGCTTATGACAGATTTGGATTGTTTGGGGCAGACTGCAAAACCGTAATGGCGCACTGTGTGTATTCCGGAAAAGAAGAGCGGCAGCGAATGAAAGAAAACGGAGTATTTATCGCCCATTGTCCGGAATCCAATATGAACTTGTCATCGGGGGTGGCGCCGGTTCGGACATTCCTGGAGGAAGGAATGCATGTGGGAATTGGAAGTGATGTGGCAGGGGGCTCCACAGAAAATCTGTTCAAAGCAATGGCGCTTGCAATCCAGGCTTCCAAGCTGCGCTGGAGGATGCAGGATGACAGTTTAAAACCACTGACATTGGAGGAAGTATTTTACATTGCCACAAAAGGCGGCGGTGAATTCTTTGGAAATGTGGGAAGCTTTGAACCGGGATTTGAACTGGATGCAGTTGTCCTGGATGACACAAGAATTGTGCATTCGCAAAATCTGGATGTGAGAGCACGTCTGGAGAGAATGATTTATCTGGCAGATGAGAGAGAAGTACGTGCGAAATACGTGCGAGGCAGAGAAATCTGTCTGCAATAAAAATTGGGAATGTCAAAATAAATTGCGGAGGTGACGTATCATGGAGGAAAGAGAACATGTGGTCGGCAAGAGTGTAACGAGAGTGGATGCTTTGGAAAAAGTGACCGGACGGGCAAAATATACGGAGGATCTGTGTGATAAAAGCGCTTATATTGCGCGGGTACTGCATGCGGATATCGCTCATGGAATCGTAAGATCAGTGGATACCAGTGAGGCGCAAAAACTTTCCGGGGTTGTAAAGATCGTGACTTGCTTTGATGTGCCGAAATATTATTTCCCGACCGCGGGACATCCGTGGTCTACGGATCCTGCACATCAGGATGTCAAAGACCGCCTGCTTTTAACGGAGCATGTGCGGTTTTACGGGGATGATGTGGCAGCAGTTGTTGCGGAGAATGAAGTGGCAGCAGCTCAGGCGCTGCGGCTGATCAAGGTGGAGTATGATCCCCTTCCGTTTGTGCTGGATGTACAAAAGGCAATGGAAGAGGACGCTCCGCAGCTTCATGAAAACTATCCGGGAAATGTATTGAAACACACTTCGATCCACAAAGGGGATTTTGAAAAAGCAAAAGAAGAGCCGGGGCTGATCAAAGTGGAGGGCTGGTATCAGACACCGACCGTGCAGCATTGTCATATCGAGAATTTTATCTGTTATGCGTATATGGAACAGGGCAGGTACGTGATCGTCTCTTCTACGCAGATTCCTCATATCTGCAGGCGGGTTGTCGGGCAGGCGCTTGGAATCCCATGGGGAAATGTGCGAGTGATCAAGCCATACATAGGAGGCGGTTTTGGAAACAAGCAGGACATTTTATATGAACCATTGTGTGCATATCTGTCACAGACAGTCGGCGGGCGGCTTGTAAAGCTGGATGTGTCACGGGAAGAAACGTTTGTATGTAACCGGGTACGCCATGCTATCAGGACACATCTGATCTCTTATGTGCGTCCAAATGGTGAGATCGCTGCAAGAAAAGCGGAGTGCTTTTCCGATCAGGGGGCGTATGCATCTCATGGACACAGCATTGGAGCAAAGGCTCTTGGATCTTTCCCGCAGCTGTATCCGTGTGAGAACTTTGAGGGAGATGTGTACACGGTATTTACCAACAAACCGGTATCCGGAGCTATGCGCGGCTATGGAATTCCGCAGGCGATGTTTGCGATGGAAAGCCATACGGATGACATTGCGGTGAAACTTGGGATTCCACCGTATGAATATCGCTGGAAATATCTGATGCCAAAAGGATATACGGATGGATTTTCAAAAAATGTCAATTATTATGATACCTTCAGGGAATGCATGGAAAAAGGCAGTGTCGGTGTAGATTATGAGCGAAAACGCAGAGAATATGCACAACAAACCGGGGATATCCGCAAAGGGATCGGAATGGCGTCATTCTGGTACAATACCGGTGTCTGGCCGATTTCTCTGGAGACATCCTCCTGTCGTATGGTCATGAATCAGGACGGTTCTATTCAGGTGCAGGTAGGGGAGACGGAGATTGGACAGGGCGCAGATACTGCATTTGCGCAGATGGCGGCAGAGACACTGGGGATTCCGTTTGATATGGTTCATGTGATGACCATGCAGGATACGGATATCACACCGTTTGGTCTTGGAGCCTATGCGTCCAGGCAGACCTATATGGCTGGATTTTCCATTCGGCAGACAGCAGAGCTGTTAAAAAGTCATGTTTTGGATACGGCAGTGGAGATGACGCGGCAGATGAAAGAAAATCTGGATATTATAGATGGAAACATTGTGCGTACGACAGACGGCAGTGTTCTGATGTCATTGGGTGAGCTGGCAACAGAAAAACTCTACAGCCTGACTAACTGCGGACATCTCACGGCAGAGAGTACCTATCAGATTAAAAATAATGCCTACTCTTTCGGTTGTACCTTTGCGGAGGTAGAAGTGGATATTCCGGGATGCAGGGCCACACTGACGAATATCGTCAATGTACATGACTGCGGAAGGCTGATCAATCCGGCGCTGGCGGAAGCGCAGGTGCATGGAGGCATGAGTATGGGAATTGGATTCGGACTTTCCGAAGAGCTGAAATTTGATGAGAAAACGGGAAAACCTTTGAACAATAATCTTCTGGACTATAAGATGGCGACATTTGAAGATCATCCCGATCTGCACGGGGAGTTTGTGGAAAATTATGAGCCCACCAGTGCTTACGGAACGAAAGCTCTCGGAGAACCGCCGGTATGTTCGGTTGCGCCGGCGATCCGCAATGCGATTTTAAACGCAACCGGATCCGGGCTCAATGAGCTTCCGCTGAATCCGCACAGGCTGTTTGCAAAATTCCGGGAAGACGGATTGATTTAATGGGGAAAGGTCGTGAACGAATATGTATGATATCAAAGCGCTCTATGAAGCAGAAAATGTACAGGATGCCATCCGCCTTCTGACAGAGCATCCGCAGGCACAGATCATTGCAGGGGGAAGTGATGTGCTGGTCCAGATCCGTGAGGGAAAGCGGGCAGGAGTGGAACTTGTCAGTATTTATGGGCTGGATGAATTAAGAGGAGTGAGTCTGGAAGAGGATGAGACGCTCAGAATCGGATCACTCACCAGTTTTTCCCATATCACAAAAAATGAACTGATCCAGAAATATATTCCCGTCCTTGGGGAAGCGTGGATATGGTGGGAGGTCCTCAGATCCGCAATATCGGGACTATCGGAGGAAACACATGCAATGGTGTGACTTCTGCAGATTCGGCGTCTACGCTGTTTGCGTGGGATGCAATCGTAGAACTGACAGGCCCGGAAGGTATCAGAAGACTTCCGATCCGGGAGTTTTATATCAAAGCCGGAAAAGTGGATATAAGACAGGGAGAGCTTCAGACCGGGATTTTGATTCCAAAACAATCATATCAGGGATACCGGGGACATTATATTAAATATGCCATGAGAAACGCCATGGATATCGCAACCCTCGGATGTTCTGCCAATGTAAAGCTTTCAGAAGATAAGACGGTGATAGAGGATGTCAGGATTGCGTATGGTGTGGCGGGACCGATCCCGATGCGTGCAGTCCATGCAGAAGAGGCAGGACGAGGAAAAGAAGTATCTGCACGGATACTGGAGGAGATTGCAGAGCAGGTGCTTTTTGATATCCATCCAAGAGACAGTTGGAGAGCCAGCAAGGCATTTCGGGAGCATATCGCAAGAGTTTTATGTCAGCGCGCTTTAAAAGAGGCGATTGTCAGGACAGGAGGTGTCATCCATGAGTGAGAAGCAGTATAAATTGGTAAAATGCACCATCAACGGAGAATACAGGGAGACCATGGTGGATGTCCGCGCATCACTGACGGATATGCTGAGAAATGATTATCGGCTGACCAGTGTAAAAAAAGGCTGTGAAGTCGGAGAATGCGGAGCCTGTAATGTGATCATTGACGGCGAGTGTTTTAACTCCTGTATTTATCTGGCAGTATGGGCAGACGGGAAAAATATCCGGACACTGGAGAGCCTTCTGGGACCGAATGGAGAGTTGTCAGATATCCAGCAGGCGTTTATTGATGAGACTGCGGTACAATGCGGATTCTGCACACCGGGAGTGATCATGAGTGCAGTGGAGATTTTAGAGTCAGGCAAAGAATATACAAGAGAAGAATTACGGAAACTTTTATCCGGACACCTGTGCCGCTGTACCGGATATGAAAACATTTTGAATGCGGTACAAAAGACCATGTACAAACGACTGGGAAAAACTGAAAATTAGGATTTAGGTGCTGTCGCATAAGTTCTTTTTGGAAATCTGGACACAATATCTGTAAAAAGAAAGGACAGATTATGAAAAAGAATATGGCTGGATTGATTCTGGTACTATTTGCGATAGCACTTTTTATGACCGGATGTGAGAAAAAAGCGCAGGAAAAAGAAGAAGCGCAGGAGGCGTCTGCCAGACAGCTGGTGATCCAGAAACAGACGCAGACAGAAATCGCAGAAAAAAAGATCGAAGAAAAAAGACGAGAGCTGCCCAAGCAGGCACAGATCGAAATGGAAGTGATCCTGCAGAAGCCGGAACTACCGACCGGGTGTGAAAGTGTTGCGCTGACCATGGTTTTGAAACAGAAAGGATATCCAATCGAAAAAACCACGATTGCAGAAGAATATCTGATCTACAATCGGGACAACTATGCATCCGGGTATGTGGGAGATCCCTCTACGTATGGAGGAGTGGGCATCTATCCGCCAGGACTTGTAAATACGGCAAACCGCTTTTTGAAACAGCGATATCAGCAGCATACAGCGTATGATGTCAGCAAGCTGAGTCTGGAGGAGCTGTTTCCGTATGTGGCAGCTGGAAATCCGGTGCTTTTGTGGCTGACATCAGATCTGGAAGATCCCTATTTTTCGAGCCAGAGTGTAGAGTATGGAGGGGATTCATATCGATGGTACTGGAATGAACACTGTGTGGTGCTTGGTGGATACAATCTGGAAAAGCAAAGCGTGACGTTGTTTGATCCCCTGAAGGGGAAAGTAGAGGAATCTCTTGAGCGGGTAGAGGAAATTTATGATCAGACAGGGAAATATGCAATGACGGTATACTAAAAAACATCTGTGGAGAACAAAAAATAAAGTTCTTCACAGATGTTTTTATGGTCTGCTGTGTGATTCAATATGATTTTTGATCGCTTCAAAACTTTCTTTGCTGATGATGTGTTCCATGCGGCAGGCATCTTCTGCGGCAATAGCTTCATCTACCCCAAGTTGTGTCAGCCATGCAGTCAGAAGCTTGTGACGCTCATAAATCATATCGGCAATGGCTTTTCCTGATTCGGTAAGATAGATAAATCCTTCCTTCGTAACCGTGATATGTTCTTTCTCACGAAGATTCTTCATGGCAACACTGACGCTGGATTTTTTGAATCCCAGTTCTTCAGCGATATCAACAGAGCGTACAACCGGACGTTCTGACTTAAGATCAGAATCGTTTCCAGATAATTTTCTGCAGATTCGTTTGTCTTCAATGTATGCACCTCGTTTCTCGTTAAATTGTCTTTAGTATATCATATTTTAGAAGAGACGGCAAACACTATAATGTTATTGACAACTTATGAATGTTAGAATATACTAACTAATGAGAAAAAATAGTCAGTAACAGATTCAAAAGGAAAGGGGAGCGGACTGTGAATGATGTGAAAATGCAAAGAGAGATGATTTTGCAGAGATTGAAAGAGCAGGGATGCAGGATTACAAAGCAAAGATTGGCTCTCATTGACATTATTTTAGAAAATGAGTGCTCCAGCTGTAAAGAAATTTATTATAAAGCTGTCAGAATGGATGAGAAGATTGGGATTGCCACGGTATACAGAATGATAAATATGCTGGAAGAAATCGGAGCGATCAGCAGAAGAAACATGTATAAAGTAGAATGTCCCGGGGCTTGTCCGAAAGAAGATGCCTGCGTTGTTGTGTTGGATGATGAAAGCGTGTGCCGGATTTCTCCTCAGAAATGGAAAGCTATCGTAGAAGAGGGGCTGCAGGCATGCGGATATCTTCATAACCGGAAAGTGGTATCTATTTCTTTTAATCCGGAACAGTGCATGAAAGGTATGATCTGAGAGAAAACATAAAAAAGAGATTGACAAATGAAAGGAATAAGAATAAACTGAATAATGTTAGAAATAACTAACACATAATAGTTTTGAAATATAAAAGTTAGTAGTGATTGGAAAGGAGAGATTATGATGCCTTTGACGATGGCAGCAGCAAACGAAATCAATTATATTAAGAAAGTCGGAGGAAACAGTGAAGTGAAACGTCACCTGGAAACTCTTGGATTTGTAGCCGGAGGAGAAGTGCGGGTGATTTCTCAGTTAAATGGAAATCTGATCGTAAGCATCAAAGATTCCAGAGTCGCGATCAGCAAAGAGATGGCAAACAAGATCATGGTCTAAAGGAGGAAGAGGGAAAATGAAGACATTGCGAAATATTGCCGTGGGTGAGACTGCAAAAGTGAAACGACTTCATGGCGAGGGGGCCTTAAAACGCCGTATCATGGATATGGGAATTACAAAAGGCAGCCAGGTTTATGTACGCAAGGTGGCTCCACTTGGTGATCCGGTCGAGATCACGATCCGCGGATATGAATTGTCTTTGCGAAAAGACGATGCGGACTGTATTGAGATGGAGTAAAGAAAGGAAAGGGAGAGAGTGATGGCGATTAAAATTGCTTTGGCAGGAAATCCAAACTGCGGAAAAACGACGATGTTCAATGCTCTGACAGGTGCCAATCAGTATGTTGGAAACTGGCCGGGAGTTACGGTGGAAAAGAAAGAAGGAAAATGTAAGGAAAATAAGGATGTAATTGTAACAGACCTTCCGGGAATTTACTCTTTGTCTCCATATACACTGGAGGAAGTGGTAAGCCGTGACTATTTATTAAAAGAAAAGCCGGAAGCGATCATCAATCTGGTGGATGCCACAAACATTGAACGAAATCTGTATCTGACAACACAGCTTTTAGAGCTTGGAATTCCGGTTGTAATTGCGCTGAATATGGCGGATCTGCTGGAAAAGAATAAAATCAGCATCGATACAAAAGCGTTGGAAAAAGAACTGGGATGTAAAGTAGTCAAAACTTCAGCCTTAAAGGGAACCGGAATTCGCGAAGTAGTGAAAGAGGCTGTCACAGCAGCGAAAAAAGAAAGCATTGTTTCAGGAGAAATAAAGTTTTCAAAGGATACCGAAGCGGCTGTTTCCGAGATGGAAGGACAGTTGCCGTCATCCGTTTTAGAAGAACAGAAAAGATGGTATGCGATCAAGCTGCTGGAGCGCGATGCGAAAGTACTGGAGCAGTTAAAACTGACTGCATCTGTACAGAATCAAGTAGAAAAAATCGCTGCCAAACTGGAAGAAAGGCTGGATGATGACACAGAATCTATTATTACAAATGAGCGTTATGAGGCAATCACATATGTAGTAGAAAAATGTGTAAAGAAGCCAAAAGAAAAACTCTCGACTTCAGATAAAATCGACCAGATTGTGACAAACAGGATACTGGGACTTCCAATCTTTCTTGGCGTGATGTATGTTGTATATGCGATTGCAGTAATGACCATTGGAACTTATGTGACGGACTGGACCAATGATGTACTGGTAGTAGCGATTCAGGACGCGGCGGCATCCGGACTGCAGGCGATCGGTACAGCAGCATTTCTGGAAGATCTGATCGTAAACGGAATTATCGGTGGACTGGGTGCAGTACTTGGATTCCTTCCGCAGATGGCGATTTTGTTTGTATTGCTCTCTATTCTGGAAGATTGTGGATATATGGTCAGAGTTGCCTTTGTCATGGACCGTATTTTCCGTAAATTCGGACTTTCAGGAAAGAGTTTTATTCCACTTTTGATTTCATCCGGATGTGGAATTCCTGGAATTATGGCATCCAAGACGATTGAGAATGACAATGACAGACGACTGACGATCATGACATCTACATTTGTACCTTGTGGTGCAAAGCTTCCGGTTATCGCTTTGATGGCTGGTGTGATCGGTTCAGAGGCGACAGGATTTCCGGCAGGATCCCTGACATTTATCATGTACGTGATTGGTGTTGCGACAGTGCTGGTTTCCGCAATTATTCTGAAAAAGACAAAACCGTTCCACGGAGATGCGGCACCGTTTGTAATGGAGCTTCCGGCATACCACCTTCCACAGGCGAAGACAGTACTGCTCCATACATGGGAAAGACTCAAAGGATTTATCAGAAAAGCCGGAACGATCCTGCTGCTAGCTTGTATCGTAATGTGGTTCCTTGGAGGATATGGATTTATAGATGGAAGCTTTGGGGCAGTAGAGGATTCTGCAGACAGTATTCTGGCATCCATCGGAAGTGTGATCGCAGTGATCTTTACACCGCTTGGATTTGGAAGATGGCAGCCGGTGGCAGCTTCTCTTTCCGGATTCTCAGCAAAAGAAGCAATCGTAACGACAATGGGAGTTCTGGCAAATGTAGCCGGAGATACAGAAGACCCGGCAGTTGTAGCACACGGTGTCGCAACATGGTTCCCGTCAGCGGCAGCCGGATTCAGTTTCCTACTCTTTAACCTTTTGGATTCACCGTGTCTGGCAGCGATCGCTACCATGGCAAAGGAACTCAATGACAGAAAATGGTTCTGGTTTGCAATCCTGTTCCAGAACGTATTTGCATACGTAGTAACATTTATGGTATATCAGATCAGTGGTGTTGCGACAGGTGCGCTTACATTTGGAGCATCTACAGTAGTTGCAATCCTGCTGCTGGCAGTTGTCTTATATCTGTTATTCAGAAAAGATCCATATAAAGGAAAAGCAGTGAGTGTAAAACGTTCTGTGGCAGAAGCCTAAAGGAGAAAAAATGGGCGGAATAAAATCGGTAGTATCTATGGGATACGCGGTATTGTTTGTAATACTTCTTTATTTAGTTGGCATTGGAATCTCGAGTCTGATACAATATATAAAAAAGAAATTTAGAAGGTGATAATCGTGAATGCAGCAACATGTATTATTTTGATCATTTTAATTGTAATTGTTTCGTTTTCAATCCGTGCGACGATTCGTGATCGGAAAAAAGGCGGATGTGCAGGGTGCTCCGGATGCGGCGGAAGCTGCAGCGGATGTCATAGTGAAGTGGAACAGACAAAGAAATCCGAGTAAATAAGAGCAGAATGAAAAGTGTGGTATCAGCAGAGTGTAAAATCTTGAAAAAATGCACTGTGGTACCACACTTTTTGATAGAAAAATTGATAAAATTTATCGATAATCGGATTTTTGATTGACGAATGAAAATCAGGGTTCTAGAATGAGTGTAATGTAACCAGAAAGTACAAGTGATCGATGGATTGTAGAAAGAAGGGAAACAGATGAAACAACACCGATTTTGGGCGTGGGCAACAGTATGCTGCGCAGTAATGGTATTTTATACCGGTTACAAACATAAGTAAGATAGAAAAAGAGAATCAGTTTACAGGAGGAAGAAAAGATGTTAGATGTATTTAAAATGAAAAAATTAGGGATTTTTGCAGGTGGTGTTTTATTCGGAACAGCAGGAGTGAAGCTGTTGTCAAGCAAAGATGCAAAAAAAGTGTATACAAATTGTACAGCTGCAGTGCTTCGTGCAAAAGATTCTGTTATGAAGACAGCATCCACTGTACAGGAAAATGCAGAAGATATTCTGGCGGAAGCAAAACAGATCAATGAAGAGAGAGCAGCAAAAGAAGCAGCTCTGGAGCAGGAAGCAGAAGAAGTAACAGAAGAGACAGTGGCAGACAACACAGATTTTGCAGAAGAGGCATAAGATAAAAAGAGGGATTTGATTGAAGTTTATAATTAAGCATGAAATACCGGGAAGAATACGGGTGCATATGGTGCAGCCGAAAATGACGTTTGAAGAGGCGGATATTCTGCTGTATTATCTCGTAAACCTGGAAAATGTGACAAAAGCAAAAGTATATGAAAGAACACAGGATGCGGTGATCTATTATGAAAAGGACCGGCGGGAAATCATCAAAGCACTGCAGAAGTTTGGGTATGATCGGGTGACAGTGCCGGAGGGGCTGACTGAGCATTCCGGAAGGCAGATGAACGCAGAATATCAGGAAAAACTGCTCATGAAAGTCGTGATGCGTTTTGGTGGGAAGCTTCTGATACCGGCACCGGTACGGGCGGTCTGGACAGGTGTCCGTTCTCTGAAATATCTGCAGCAGGGGATCGCGAGTCTGAAAAAAGGCAGACTGGAAGTGGCGGCTCTGGATGCCACTGCGATCGGTGTTTCCATCCTGCGCAGAGATATGAATACCGCAAGTTCGATCATGTTCCTGCTCGGCATCGGAGAATTGCTGGAGGAATGGACACATAAAAAATCTGTCGGAGATCTGCACGCGACATGTCCCTGAATGTGGGGAAAGTCTGGCTTTTAAGAGAGGAACAGGAGATTCTTGTTCCCGCAAAACAGATTGAACCGGAAGATCTTGTAGTAGTCTGCATGGGAAATGTGATTCCATTTGATGGAGTCGTATCCCGTGGTGAGGCAATGGTCAATCAGGCCTCTATGACAGGAGAAGCAGTTCCGGTGAAAAAGACAGCGGAAAGCTATGTATATGCAGGAACTGTTGTAGAAGAAGGAGAACTGATCATCTGCGTGAAAGCGGTGAGCAAAGCAACCCGTTTTGAAAAAATCGTGACCATGATCGAAGAGTCTGAAAAATTGAAATCAAATCTGGAAAGTCATGCAGAACATCTGGCAGATCAACTGGTTCCGTATACACTGGCAGGAACGATTCTGACCTGGCTGCTGACAAGAGATGTGACCAAGGCACTGGCAGTACTGATGGTAGATTTTTCGTGTGCACTCAAGCTGGCGATTCCAATTTCGGTACTGTCTGCGATCCGGGAGGCGGGCGCACATAATATTACCGTAAAAGGCGGAAAATATATGGAAGCTGCTGCAAATGCCACAACGATCGTGTTCGATAAGACGGGGACACTCACAGAGGCGCGACCGACGGTACGAAAGGTGGTTTCTTTCTGTGAGCAGAGTGAGGATGAGCTGCTGAGAATGGCGGCCTGTCTGGAGGAACATTTTCCACATTCCATGCAAAGGCTGTTGTGGAAGCCGCCAGAAAAAGAGGGCTGGAGCATGAAGAGATGCACAGCAAGGTCAATTATATTGTTGCACATGGAATTTCCTCCACGATCGAAGGAAAACGCGTGGTGATCGGAAGTCATCATTTTGTATTCGAAGATGAAAAATGCTCGGTCAGAGAACCGTGGATCCGACAGTTTGAAACACTTCCGGAAGAATGTTCTCTGCTCTATCTTGCCATTGAGCATGAGCTTGCTGCAGTTGTATGTATTGAAGATCCGCTGCGCAAAGAAGCGGCAGATGTAGTGCGTGCTTTGAAGGCAACAGGGCTTGAGAAAGTCGTGATGATGACAGGAGACAGTGAAAAACAGCTGCTTCTGTGGCGAGAAGAGTTGGTGTGGATGCATATTATTCAGAAGTGCTGCCTGAGGATAAGGCAAAATTTGTGGAACAGGAGCGCGCATCCGGCCGTACGGTGATTATGATCGGCGACGGGATCAACGATTCTCCGGCATTGTCGGCAGCAAATGTGGGAATTGCAATTCGTGACGGTGCGCAGATCGCACAGGAAATTGCGGATATCACAATCTCGGCAGAAAACTTGTGGGAAATCGTAATGTTGAGAAGATTAAGCGAGGCGCTGATGCGGCGTATCCAGAAAAATTACAGAAGCATTGTCGGGATCAATGCTACTTTGATACTGCTTGGAGTCACAGGAATCCTGCAGCCTACGACGTCTGCACTGCTTCATAATATGTCTACGCTGACGATCAGCCTGACCAATAATGAAAAACTTACTGGATAGAAAAACTAGTTAATTGAGAAAAAATCGATAATAAACCCTTCTTGATTTTTTGAAATAGTTCCTATAGAATAAAACTAAGGTTAGTTACAACTAACAAACGGGAACACACAGGAAAATTCAGGAGGTGCGTATGAGTATTGTTATTATCGGAGGACATGACCGAATGGTCTGTCAGTATAAAAAAGTATGTCAGAAATATCAGTGTAAAGCAAAAGTGTTCACACAGATGTCAGGAAATCTGTCCAAAAAGATAGGAACTCCGGATCTGGTCGTTTTATTCACAAACACTGTTTCGCACAAAATGGTGCGGTGTGCAGTGGAAGAAGCAGGCCGCTGCAATGCAGAGATCATCCGCTGCCATACAAGCAGCAAAAACGCACTGGAAGATATCCTGGAAACTGCCTGTGCAGCAGTGTAAAAACGATCAGCTTCAAAAGAGCAAGATAGAAGAGAAATATAGAAAAATGTACAAAAAAGAGAGTATACGATACGAAATATGTATGGTATACTCTCTTTTGATATGAAAAAATGAGGGATGAGGGACATGAACATCAGAAAAAACTATAATCATACATTGAATGCCTGTTACCTTGGCTATATTACCCAGGCAATCGTGAACAATTTTGCACCGCTTCTGTTTCTGACATTTCAGAGTACATATGAGATTTCGCTGGATAAGATCGCACTTTTGGTATCCTTTAATTTTGGGGTGCAGTTGATCGTGGATCTGCTGGCCGCAAAATATGTGGACAAGATCGGATACCGCAACAGTGTGGTGGCAGCACATATTTTCGGAGCAGTTGGCCTGGTGGGACTGGCAGTGTTTCCGTCCGTTTTTCCGGATGCGTATGCAGGACTGCTTCTGGCAGTATTTTGTTATGCAATTGGAGGCGGATTGATCGAGGTGCTGATCAGTCCGATTGTAGAATCTTGTCCGACAGAGCGAAAGGCTGCTGCGATGAGTCTTCTGCATTCTTTTTACTGTTGGGGGCATGTAGGCGTGATTCTGATCTCGACTGCATTTTTTGCCATTGCGGGGATTGAGAACTGGAGGATACTGGCTGTGATCTGGGCAATCCTTCCGGCGTTGAATGCAGTATATTTTGGAATGGTACCGATTCAGGCAGAAGAGGAAGACGTTGAGGGAATTCCTGTGCGAGAATTATTTAAAATGAAAATTTTCTGGGTGTTGGTACTGCTGATGATCTGTGCAGGGGCATCTGAACAGGGAATGTCCCAGTGGGCGTCAGCATTTGCAGAATCAGGGCTGCATGTAGAAAAGGCAGTCGGGGACCTGGCGGGACCATGTCTTTTTGCACTGTTGATGGGAAGTTCAAGACTGCTCTATGCGAAGATGAGTGAGCGGATCTCATTGCCAAAAATGATGCTCTCAAGCGGGATTTTGTGCATTGTGAGTTATCTGCTTGCCGCATTGTCTCCAAATCCGGTGCTGGCGCTGCTGGGATGTGGGCTTTGTGGATTTTCTGTGGGCGTATTCTGGCGGGAACCTTTAGTATGGCTGCAGCATCCTGTCCGAAAGGAGGGACTGCATTGTTTGCACTTCTGGCACTTGCGGAGATCTTGGGTGTTCTTCCGGTCCGGGAGTGGTAGGCGTTGTATCAGGAGCATTTTCAGAGAATCTGAAGGCAGGACTTTTGGCAGCAATCGTATTTCCGGTTCTGCTGATCATTGGACTGCAATTGTTGAAAGAAGGAAGTCGAGAGAGAGGGGAAGTAAGATGAAAAAAGAGATGACAAATGATATGACTGTCGGAAGTCCGGCAAAGCTGATCATTCAGTTTATGATTCCGATGTGTCTGGGAAATGTGTTCCAGCAGTTTTACAATATTGCGGATTCCATCATTGCAGGGCAGTTTTTGGGTGTCAATGCTCTGGCAGCAATCGGAAGTACCGGTTCATTGATGTTTTTTGTGACAGGATGGCTGCAGGGACTGACCAGTGGATTTGCAATTCTGGTATCGCAGTGGTTTGGAGCAAAAGATATGAAACGGATGCGCCATTATGTGGCAATGTCCATTTACCTGACGATTGCGTTTGCTGTGGTGATGACGATCGGATTTGAATTTGCCAATGAGCCGATTTTAAGGCTGATGAATTCTCCGGAAAATCTGATGGCAGATATCAAAGGATATATGGCAGTCATCTATGGCGGGCTGATCGTAACTGCGGCATACAATGCACTTGCGGCAGTGCTGCGGGCTTTGGGCGATTCCAAATCACCATTATACTTTCTGATCATTTCCGCGATTATCAATGTGGTTCTGGATATTGTATTTATCGTGAATTTTGGAATGGGCGTGGAAGGCTGCGGATATGCGACCGTGATCGCACAGGCTGTTTCTGCATTGTTGTGTCTGATTTATATTGTAAAAAAATTTCCGATCCTGCGGCTTTCGGAAGAAGATTTTCGGATTTCCTTTCAGAGCATGGGACGGCTTCTGGCATTGGGAATTCCCATGGGACTGCAGTTTTCTATTACGGCGATCGGAACGATCATTGTGCAGGGAGCGGTCAATATTTACGGAGCGGTATATATGGCAGGATTTTCAGCTGCAGGAAAACTGCAGAATATTATTGTGACAGTATTTACTGCGTTTGGCGCCACAGTTGCCACATATGTGGGTCAGAACCGCGGAGCCGGGAAAATGGATCGTGTACATAAGGGAGTACGATACACGCAGATCATGGTATTTGTCTGGAGTGCGGTCACAATGGTTTTGGTGTACTTCTTTGGAGAAGAGATGACATTGTTGTTTGTGAGCAAAACGGAGACAGAGGTACTTCATGCAGCGGAAGTTTATTTCCGGACGGTGTTCTGGGCATACCCGTTTTTAGGAAGTATTTTTATCTATCGAAATGCGCTGCAGGGAATGGGCTACGGTCTTGTTCCGATGCTTGGTGGTGTGTTTGAACTGGCGGCAAGAGCGCTGATCGTACTTTTGGTGGCAGGAAAGACGAGCTTTTTCGGTGTTTGCCTTGCAGATCCGGCGGCATGGATTTCGGCATTGATTCCATTGATTCCGTATTACATTTATGTGATGAAAAAATATGAAAAGCAGAAACAGCTGGAGGGATAGTGCATAAGAGAGGAGACAACAGGTGGAGAACATTCATCTGTTGTCTCTTTTTTTGTCAGTTGTGTTGTGAAATGTGCAAGTTGTGCAAAAAAACTCAAAAAGAGAAGGACATGTGGTAAAGTATGAACATAGAAAGCCGGCCGGCACTATAGAGAATATGAGAATACGGGAGGAAGAAAAATGTTAGCGATTAACATGGCGGATGTGGTAAATGTATTGAATACATGTAAACCGTATCTGATTGGATTTGGTATTGTGCTTGCAATTGCACTGATTGTTCTGATTGCGGCATTTAAACTGAAAAAGACAAAAAGAAAACTGGTACGTTCACAGGCTGGAATTGCAATTCTGTTAGCATTGGTGATCGTAGTAAATATGATTTGCTGGGGACCGATGTCAAGCATGATCTCTCTTGCAACCGGAAACGGAACAATTTCAGAAGAGACATCAAATGAGGCAACCAAACTGGTAGAGAAGATTGCAGAAGAAGGAATTGTGCTTTTAAAGAATGAAGACAATATGCTTCCGATGGAAAATAATAAAAAGTTAAATGTATTTGGATGGGCATCGACAAATCCATGTTATGGTGGAACAGGTTCCGGTTCTTTATCTGATGCATATGAGACAGTATCTTTACTTCAGGGACTGGAAAATGCAGGATTTGAACTGAACTCAGAGCTTTCTGATTTTTACAAAGACTACCGTGCAGATCGTCCGGAAGTCGGAATGTGGGAGCAGGACTGGACACTTCCAGAACCTACAGTAGATTCTTACAGTGAAGATTTGATCAGGAATGCACAGGATTTTTCTGATACAGCACTGGTTGTGATCACACGTGTAGGTGGAGAAGGTGCAGATCTTCCGACAGATGTAAGCAAAGTGACTTATACAGATAACTCAAAAGACTACAAAGACTTTGAGCCAGGAGAGCATTATCTGCAGCTGAGCCAGACAGAGAAAAATATGCTGGATATGGTATGCTCTGATTTTGACAATGTTGTAGTTGTATACAATGGTGCAAATGCAATGGAGTTTGAATTCTTAAATGATTATGAGCAAATCAAAGGTGCAGTATGGTGTCCGGGAACAGGACAGGCAGGATTCAATGGTCTTGGCGTGATTTTAAGCGGAGAAGTGAATCGTCGGCAAAAACAAGTGATACATTTGTAAGAGATCTGACTGCAACACCGACAGCACAGAACTTTGGAAACTTTACATATGACAATATGGATGAGTATAAAGTAACACAGACAGGCTTTACAGGAAAAGAAGAGACAACAACTCCTTCTTTCATAAATTATGTAGAAGGAATTTATGTCGGATATCGTTTCTACGAGACAGCTGCCAGTGAAGGGCTCATCGATTATGATAAAACAGTACTGTATCCGTTTGGATATGGATTATCTTACACAACATTTACACAGGAAATGGGCAAGATTACAGAAAATGACGGAACAATTTCCTTTGATGTTACAGTTACAAACACAGGCGACACAGCAGGAAAAGATGTTGTAGAAGTATACTATAACCCGCCGTACACAAACGGAGGAATTGAAAAAGCATCTGCGAATCTGATCGCTTATGACAAAACAAAAAGCTTAGAGCCGGGTGAATCCCAGACACTGACAATTTCCTTTAAAGCAGAAGATATGGCATCATATGACTATCAGAAAGAAAAAGGATACATTCTGGAAGCCGGTGATTATGAGATCAGCATCAACACGGATTCACATCACATCATTGAATCTGAAACTTATACAGTGGATGAAACAGTGAAGTATACAGGAGACAATAAACGTTCGACTGACCAGACAACTGTGGAAAATCAGTTTGACTATGCTGCAGGAGATGTTACATACTTATCCCGTGCAAACGGATTTGCAAATTATAAAGAAGCAACAGCAGCACCAGAGAGTCTTTCCATGTCAAAAGAGGCAAAGAAAGAATTTATCAACAACAGCAACTATAATCCGGAAGATTATAACAATGAAGAAGATAAAATGCCGGAAACAGGTGCAAAAAATGATATTGAACTGGCAGATTTAAGAGGTGTCGACTATGATGACGCAAAATGGGATGAACTGCTTGACAATATGACAATCAGTGATATGGATACTGTAATCGCTCTGGGCGGATATCAGACAGCAGCAGCTTCCAGCGTAGGAAAAATACAGACGATTGACTGTGACGGACCGGCATCTATCAATAACAACTTTACAGGAACAGGTTCCATTGGATTCCCGTCAGCGGTTATGATCGCATGTACATGGAATGATGAGATTGCAATGGAATTCGGAGAAAGCATCGGTAAAATGGCAGATGAAATGGGGGTATCCGGATGGTATGCTCCGGCAATGAATATTCACCGTTCTGCATTTGCAGGCCGTAACTTTGAATACTATTCAGAAGATGGACTGTTATCCGGAAAAATTGCTGCAAATGCAGTAGTAGGTGCAGAAAAATACGGCGTGTATGCATATTTGAAACACTTTGCCCTGAACGATCAGGAGACAAACCGTACAAGTATGCTCTGTACATGGTCAAATGAGCAGGCAATCCGTGAGATTTATCTGAAACCATTTGAAATCTGCGTGAAAGAAGGAAAAGCAAAAGCAGTGATGTCTTCTTTCAACTATATCGGTACAAGATGGGCAGGAGGCTCAGAAGAACTGTGCAATACGGTACTCCGTGACGAATGGGGATTCCAGGGATTTGTTCTGACAGATTACTTTGGTGTATATGGATACATGAACTCTGACCAGGGTATCAGAAATGGTACAGATGCAATGCTTGTTGCATATGATACAGAAACAAACCATGTAAAAGATCAGAAGAGCGCAACTGGTGTTGAAGCAATGCGTCAGGCTTGTAAAAATATTATGTACACTGTAGTAAACAGTCGTGCATATGATGCGGAAAATCTGGAAACAGGTCTGATGACATGGCAGATTGCAGCAATTGCAGCAGATGTTGTACTGGGTGTGGGAATTCTTGCACTTGAAATCGTGGCAATCAAACGCTTCCGCAAACGCCTTGCAGAAGAGAAGGCAGCTGTAGCAGTTGAGAACTAAGCAATAGCGAGGAGATAGAAATGGAAAACACGGCAAAGAAAGGCTTCTGGGGGACTTTTAAAGAAAAACACCCGGCAGTTGCACAGTTTATCGTATTCTTTATTATCAGCAATGGAGTGACAGTACTTCAGATGATCATGATGCCGGCAATTAAATATGCGTTTGGTTTTACATCCCTTGTCAATACGAATTTTCAGATTCTGCCAATCGGACATAATCTGGACGGCAGCGTCTACTATGTATTTGATTATGCTTCCGGAGCAATCAGCTCCGGAGGCGGAGGAGGACTTGCATATTTCCTTGCAGTGGAGATCACACTTTTTCTGGCGCAGGTTATCAATTTTTCCTGCAGCGGAATGTGACTTTCAAATCCAATGCAAGCGTAGTCAAAGCGGCAGTATGGTATTTCATTGCCTGGGTATTGATCTCTGTAGGCGCAGCGGCACTGCAGGGACTGTATAAAACACCAATCTATGATTCTTTATGGGAATGATGGGAGAAGGTGCGGGAATGACAGTAGCTGATATTATCACAATGCTGATCAACTGTGTGATTTCGTTCTGGGTATTCTTCCCGATTATGAAGATCATATTTAAAGAAGAAAGAAGCATAAAAACAGAGAGTTATTGCAATCGGGCAATAACTCTTTTTTTAGAAAAAATTTTTATTTTTGTATTATTATGCTTTGTTACGGGAACGCTGACGACCACGCTCAACACGATTCAAGAATCTTTTTACGCATCCGAATATTCTTCGGAGTAACTTCAACCAGTTCATCATCGTTGATATGCTCCAAAGCCTGCTCTAAAGAGAA
>ENA-OQBJ01000249-OQBJ01000249.1-human-gut-metagenome-genome-assembly--contig:-NODE-249-length-29283-cov-2.431849_pt1 | contig 29283 bp, 37 predicted proteins | sample MGYA00242743_ERZ504545 | MGnify/ENA primary metagenome ERZ504545 (study PRJEB26092, sample SAMD00036252) | human gut metagenome | host: Homo sapiens | study: EMG produced TPA metagenomics assembly of...
AAAAAAATATATCCGGTATCAGAAAACAAGATGACTGATGATAGGAACAGGATATAACAGTGAAGTCTTTAAAAAGACAGGTATAAAATCAAGCAGAAAAGACGGAAAAATCCGTATGATTTTTGCGGGGAAGATTACACAGAAGAAAGGTGTAAAAAGTCTTCTGAGAGCATTGAATCTTCTGGATTATGAAAAAGAAAAAATACAACTTATTCTTGCCGGAGGTGCCGGAAACCTCGTTGAATATGAAGAGATTAAAGAACTGGCAGATGGATGCAGATATCCGGTAGTGTTTGCTGGATGTGTAACGCAATCAAGGCTTGCAGAGCTATACAATGACTGTGATATTTTTGTGCTTCCGTCTATGTATGAGGGCCTTCCGTTGACTGTGATTGAGAGTCTGGCCTGTGGTGACAGGGTAGTAATGACGAAATTGGAAGGAATTGCCGAGTGGCTTGCTGATATGGTCCCGGACGCAGATATCCGGTACGTGTTACCTCCGGGGATGAAAGGAACGATGAACCGCTGGAGGAAGAATTACCGGCATTTGAAAGCAGACTTGCAGAAGCTTTACGGGAAGCAATTGAGGAAAAAGATACAAAAGAATGTGATGTCAGCAGGATTTCCTGGCAAAAAATCGCACGAGAAGTAATCCGGTAAAATGCCAAAGAGCCTGCCGATGCCAACGTTGTTTCCATACTATGGTATTATAAAAAGTGGGAAGATGATTGATTTCATCTTCCCGCATTTTTTATGCTGTACGTTCTACAGTGTATCATTTCTTCTTACATATCCAGGACGATCCTCGGAAGATGTAAGCTCTTTTACATGTGTGATCTTGGCGTGTTTGTCAACAACCTGATTTTCAATATGTACATTCTCACCGATGTATGCGCCAGAAAGAACTACGCAGTTCTTAATAACAGCACCTTTTTTGATGATACATCCACGTCCTACAACAGAATGTTCCAGAGAACCTTCAATCAGACATCCGTTTGATACAACAGAATTTTTAGCATTTCCTGTTTCAAAATACTGTGTCGGGCAGGAATCATTTGTTCTTGTGTAGATTGGCCAGTTTGGATCAAACAGATTCTGAGCAGTTTTAATATCTGTCAGAGAAAGGTTTGAATCATAATAACTCTTGAAATCAGAGATTGCAGCGAAATAACCTTTGTGAGAAACACCGCGGATATCGAGTTCATCACAGGATGCATTCACGATATCTAATAAAGTGTATACAGAAGAAGTCTTTTTTGCTTTGTGGATCAGTTCGATGAACAGATCTTTCTTCATAACATAAGTATCCATGAAGATATTTTTATTCTTTGCATTTCCGTGATTCTGTTCCAGAGAAAGAACTCCTTTCTGCTTGTTCAGGTTCAATGCGTAACAGTTCAGGAAATATTCTTTTGCAGTATCTACAGAATGATACAGTAATGTAATATCAGCACCGGATTCGATATGATCATTTAACAGTTTCTTGTAATCCTGTGTGTAGACCATGTAACTTGGTGCAATAACAACATATTCGGCCAGTTCTTGTTCGATATATTCCAGGTTTTCAATATAAGAAGCAATGTCATTGTTATACAGACTCATGTTCATTCCGAGACCGGAATAGAGAATCTGAAGATTACCGCTCTTTGAGTTGATATTGTAGTGGCGTCCTGTTCCAAGATGCGCAGTCAAAGACTGTGGATTTCTGCGGATATAGACCTGAATGTGGTCGATACCGCTGTTACTCATATTTGAGATAGGGAAGTCAATAACACGATAACGTCCAAGGAAAGAGAATGCACCTACCGGACGATATTCCTGCATGCCTTCCACTCTGATGTGATTTCCGGCAAAGTTTACGATTCCAAATGCTTTAGCCATATTATTCTACCCCCTTTACACGTTTGGAAATGAGCTCGATATGTTCGCTCTTTGCGTCGCCGACAACAGCGCCTGCACCAATTTTAACATTATCAGCAACCAGTGCACGTGTAACGACAGCATTTTCATCTACTACTACACCAGGCATCAGTACACTGTCGATAATCTTAGCACCTTTCCTACTTTTGTACCTGTGAAAAGTACGGAATTTGTAATTTCACCTTCGATTACGCAGCCTTGATTGACGAATGCATGGTTAATTTCAGCATCCGGTCCGATATACTGAGGAAGAGCAGTAGCATCCTCTGTGTAAATTTTCCAGGTAGGATCGTTCAGATCCAGCTCGTTGTTCTTACTGAGCAGATCCATGTTGGCTTCCCAGAGAGAATCAATCGTTCCTACATCTTTCCAGTATCCTTTGAATTTGTATGCATATAATTTCTTTCCGTCATTCAGAAGAGTTGGTATGATATCTTTTCCAAAATCATGGTTGGAATCAGGATCTTTCATATCGGCAACCAGTTTTTTGCGTAACAGTTTCCAGTTGAAGATATAGATTCCCATAGATGCAAGATTACTCTTTGGATGTTCTGGTTTTTCTTCAAATTCTATGATACGGTTCTCATCATCTGTATTCATGATACCGAAACGGCTTGCTTCTTTCATCGGAACTTCGATAACGGCAATTGTTGCATCTGCTCCGTTATCTTTATGTTCCTGCAACATCTTATCATAATTCATCTTGTAGATATGATCTCCGGAAAGTACCAGAAGATATTCCGGTGAGTATGTATCGATAAAGTCGATATTCTGTGAGATTGCGTCAGCAGTACCTCTGTATACATCCAGATTGGCATCTGCTTTCTCACGTGGTGGAAGAACAAAAACACCACTTTCTTTTGCGTCTAATCCCCAGCGTCTGCCTGCAGCAACATAACTGTTTAACAGAATGGATTCATACTGGGTTAATACTCCTACAACATTGATGCCGCTGTTGGCACAGTTACTGAGTGGAAAATCAATGATTCTGTATTTTCCACCATAGGAAACAGCTGGTTTTGCAACTTTATTTGTCAGTTCGTGAAGACGTGAGCCTCTACCGCCGGCCAATATCATCGCTAACATATTATTTTGTTTCATAATATATCCTCCTTATTGCTTATGAATATATTGTATAATTTTTTGCAAATATTTGCCATATGATTTTTGAAAAAAAATGGAAAAAAATCACAAATTTTTTTGAAAAATACACTTAAATTTGTGGAAAGGATGAAAAAATTGACAGATTATGGTAAAAAAAGCATGACAAGAAATTAACGAAATGAAAAGAGTTGACAATATTGTAGAATATCACATATAATATTTTATAAATATTCAGTGAATGCTATGACAAGGAGGAGTACATAGATTCCCGAAGCAAAGAGAGAAGATGGAAGGTGCAAGTCTTCGTGAAGGATTTATGGAAGTAGCCTTTGAGCTGTGAACCGAAAGGATATAGATAAAGTGTAAGAATATCTGAGTAGACTTCAACGCAGTCCCAGCGTTATCAGGGAGGCAGTATCGGAAAGTGAAACCAGGATAAGGGAAACGTTCCTGTACTGAACAGAGAGCAGAAAGTAATTTCTGAATTTAGGTGGTAACACGGATGTAATATTCGCCCTGAGCTGACAGCTTGGGGTGTTTTTTATTATATCCGGTATGAAAATGATCAGATTTCAAGGAGGTAGTATATGAAGAAGGTCAGTGGCAATAAATTACTGGTAAAAGCACTGAGAGAAGAGCAGGTGGATATAATATTCGGTTATCCGGGAGCCTGTACAATTGACATCAGTGACGAACTTTATAAACAGGATTATACAAAGGTGATCCTTCCAAGGCAGGAAGTGGCATTGGTGCATGAAGCAGATGCTTATGCAAGATCAACGGGAAAAGTAGGTGTATGTCTTGTTACGAGCGGACCTGGAGCAACGAATCTTGTAACAGGACTTGCAACAGCATATTACGACAGTGTACCGCTTGTATGCTTTACAGGTCAGGTATCCAGACACCTGATCGGTAATGATGCATTTCAGGAAGTTGATATCGTAGGAATTACCAGAAGTATCACAAAGTATGGTGTAACAGTAAGAAACAGAGAAGATCTGGGACGTATTATTAAAGAAGCTTTTTATATTGCAAGAACAGGAAGGCCGGGCCCGGTACTGATCGATCTTCCAAAAGATGTGATGGGCGAACTTGGAAATGCCGAATATCCGAAGGAGGTAAATATCCGGGGATATAAACCGAATACACATGTTCATGTAGGACAGTTAAAACGTGCGATCAAGATGCTTTCAAAAGCAAAGAAACCATTATCCTTGCCGGAGGAGGCGTTAATATCGCACATGCCAATGAAGAATTTACAAAACTGGTTGACATGACGAACGTTCCGGTAGTCACAACTGTTATGGGACGTGGAGCGATTCCGACGACACATCCTTTATATATTGGTAATCTTGGAATGCATGGCGCATATGCGTGTAATATGGCGGTAAATGAGTGTGATCTGTTATTCTCGATAGGAACCAGATTAATGACAGAATTACCGGAAAGCTTCATTCATTTGCACCAAATGCACAGATTGTACATATTGATATTGATACAGCTGCAATTTCAAAAAACGTACAGGTAGATGTACCTATCGTGGCAGATGCAAAAGAGGCAGTATCAAAAATGCTGGAATATGTATCTGAGTGTGAGACGAAGAAGTGGCTTGCGACGATCGAAGAGTGGAAAGAGGAACATCCACTGATGATGAAGAAGAAACCAATCATGACACCACAGGATGTGATAGAAACGATCAACCGTATCTTTGATGAGGCAATTATTGTAACAGATGTTGGACAGCATCAGATGTTTACGGCACAGTTTATCGAGATCACGGAAAAGAAAAAACTTCTGATGTCCGGCGGTCTTGGAACTATGGGATATGGTATGCCGGGAGCTATCGGTGCGAAGATTGGTAATCCGGATGTGCCTGTTATTTCAATTTCGGGAGACGGAGGATTTCAGATGAACAGTCAGGAGCTCGCTACAGCGGTGCTTGAAGAACTCCCGATCATCAGTTGTATCTTCAATAATAATAATCTGGGTATGGTACGCCAGTGGCAGAAATTGTTCTATGGAAAGCGTTATTCGATGACCTGTCTTCGTTCCGGAGCAGCCTGCAGGGGAAAATGCGGAGAGGTAGAGTGTCCGACGTATACACCGGATTTCATGAAGCTGGCTGACAGCTATGGCGCAAAAGGAATTCATATTACAAAGAAAGAAGATATCGAACCTGCATTCAGAGAGGCAATGAAGAGTACAAAGACCCCATATATCCTTGAGTTCGACATTGATCCGGAGGATCTGGTGTATCCGATGGTAAAACCAGGTGGAACACTGGAAGACTGATCATGGATTGTTAAGAATAAGAGACGAAAGGAGATAAAATAATGAATAATAATGGTATGAAAAAGCGCTGGATTTCATTATATGTAGAGAACCAGGTGGGAGTTCTGTCAAAGATTTCCGGTCTGTTTTCCGGAAATCTTATAATCTGGACAGTCTGACTGTCGGTACGACAGAAGATCCGACTGTATCCAGAATGACGATCGCGACAGTCAGCGATGATGAGACATTTGAACAGATCAAAAAGCAGCTGAACCGTCTGGTTGAAGTGATCAAAGTAATTGATTTTACGGATGTCTTTGTACGTATGAAAGAAATCTTATATGTAAAAGTACGTAAATGCACGAAAGATGATAAAGTGGAATGCTTCCAGATTGCAGAGACGTTCAAGGCGAAGGTGATTGACTATGGGAAAGACAGTGTTCTCATGGAATTTGTTCAGACGGGGACCAAGAATGATGCAGTTATCAAACTGATGAAAGAAGAGTTTGAAAGTATCGAAGTTGTGCGCGGAGGAAGTGTTGGTATCGAATCGATCAGCATGATGGAAAGATAGAGATTCACGGTCGAAATAAATCGAAAATTAAAATGTATAATAAAAACAGAGTGCACTCTTGAATTTTGAAAACAGTAGTATTATAATAAGAAAAGATGATAAATCAAACAGTTGTTAAAAGGACGGAGGAGTCAAAATGGAGAAGAAAAATATTGACTGGTCAAACATTGGATTTGGCTATATGAGGACAGACAAGAGATATGTTTCCAATTTTAAAAATGGAGCATGGGATGAAGGTACACTTACCTCCGATGACCAGATTACGATCAGTGAATGTGCAGGCGTACTTCAGTATGCACAGACATGTTTTGAAGGAATGAAAGCGTATACCACAGAAGATGGTCATATCGTAACATTCCGCCCGGATCTGAATGCAGCAAGAATGGCAAATTCAGCAGCAAGACTTGAAATGCCTGTATTCCCGGAAGATAGATTTGTAGATGCAATCAAACAGGTTGTAAAAGCGAATGCAGCTTATGTACCGCCATACGGATCAGGAGCAACATTATATGTAAGACCATATATGTTCGGTTCCAGTGCCGTTATCGGTGTAAAACCTGCAGAAGAATATCAGTTCCGTGTATTTGCTACACCAGTTGGACCATACTTCAAAGGTGGAGCAAAACCAATTACTATTAAAGTTTCTGATTTTGACCGTGCAGCACCGCATGGAACAGGTCATGTAAAAGCCGGACTGAACTATGCAATGAGCCTTCATGCAATCGTAACAGCACATGAAGAAGGATACGATGAGAACATGTATCTGGATGCAGCAACAAGAACGAAAGTAGAAGAGACTGGTGGAGCTAACTTCATCTTTGTAACAAAAGATAACAAAGTTGTAACACCAAAATCATCTACCATTCTTCCATCTATTACAAGACGTTCTCTGATGTATGTTGCAGAGCATTATCTTGGACTGGAAGTAGAAGAAAGAGAAGTTTACTTAGATGAACTTGGTGATTTTGCAGAGTGTGGACTTTGCGGTACAGCAGCAGTTATCTCTCCTGTAGGAAAGATCGTTGACCACGGCAAAGAGATCTGCTTCCCAAGCGGAATGGAAGAGATGGGACCTGTTACAAAGAAACTGTATGAGACATTAACAGGGATCCAGATGGGACATATTGAAGCTCCGGAAGGATGGATTTGCAAGATCTGCTAATACCAGATACCAGAAAAAGTATCAGGGCGGACATCCGGTGAAACGGATATAAAACGAAGATATTATAGAAGAGGCAGGAACTGAGAATTTTCTCAGAACCTTGCCTCTTTTTGAAAATGCGTGTAAAGTATAGAAAGAATAATCAGGTGAAAGGGTTTGATGTATGAAGGATTTATTATTTTCAACACTGAAAGGTTATAAAAAGGAATATCTTCCCAAGGATATCTTTTCGGGGATTATTATGGCTGCGGTGTCCATTCCTATTTCAATGGGATATGCACAGATTGCGGGACTTCCTGCAGTATATGGACTATATGGTTCGGTGTTCCCGATTCTGTTCTTTGCATTATTTTCAACGTCCAGGCAGTTTATCTTTGGGGTGGATGCGGCACCGGCAGCGATTGTTGGGGCAGCACTTGTGTCGCTTGGAATAGAAAACGGAAGTAAAGAGGCAATACAGTATGTGCCTGTGATCGCACTTCTTACGGGAATATGGCTATTGTTGTTTTACTTTTTGAAAGCAGGAAGAATCGTGGACTTTATATCAACACCGGTTATGGGCGGATTTATCAGTGGGATTGCGCTTACGATCATTTTAATGCAGATCCCGAAGATATTAGGCGGGAAAGCCGGATCCGGGGAACTTCCGGAACTTATCAGACATATTGCACAGACCGGTAAAGAGATTAACTGGTTGTCAGTGATACTTGGTGCAGGTGCGCTGATATTGCTTCGTGTGGCAGGAAAAATGATACCGAAATTTCCAATGGCAATTGTTATCATGGCAGCCGGAGTGGCGGCAACCAGAATATTCCATGTAGATGAATATGGTGTGGTCCTTCTTGATGCGGTGGGAAAAGGACTTCCGAAACTGGTCCATTTCCGGTTTGTGGGAATTGATCTGAGACAGGCTTTGGGAAGAAGTTTGATGATCGCGGCAGTTGTAATGGCGGAGACACTTTTGTCAGAGAATAATTTCGCAATGAAGAACGGATATAAGATCGATGAGAATCAGGAAATCCTTGCCTGCGCGATGGGAAATATCGCGGCGGCATGTGTAGGGTGCTGTCCGGTGAACGGAAGTATATCCAGAACATCTATGAATGAGCAGTATGAAGGAAAGACACAGGCAGTGTCTGTTGTGGCAGCAATTACAATGGCCCTGGTTCTTCTTGGCGCAACCGGTTTATCGGCTATCTGCCGGTTCCGGTCCTTACAGCATTGTAATTTCTGCACTGATGAATGTAGTAGAACTGCATCTGGCAGTACGCCTGTTCAGAGTGAGCCGTAATGAATTTTATATCTTTGTGGCGGCATGTGTAAGCGTGCTGGTTTTTGGAACTATCTATGGTGTGGTAATCGGACTTTTGCTGTCCTTTGTGGCGGTAGTGCTTCGAGCGACAAATCCACCGAGATCATTCCGGGGAATGATTCCCGGAAAAGAAGCCTATTATGATCTGAAGAGAAACCGCAATGCATATCCGATCCGGCATACAGTGATATACCGTTTCAGCGAGAATCTGTTCTTTGCAAATATAAAAGTCTTCCAGACAGATATTGAGAACAGTATTAAGGAAGATACTAAGGTTGTGATCGTAGATGCGGCAGCAATCAACAGCATTGATATTACGGCGGCAGATCGCCTGGAGATGATGGCAGAGAATTTTGAAAGGAAAGGAATAAAGTTCTACATTACAGAACATTCCGAAAATGTGAATGAACAGATGAGAAAACTTGGGATCGGGCATCTGATTGAAGAAGGAAAGGTTAGAAGAACGATTCTTGCAGCGCTACAGGATGCTGGCATTCCGTCAATGGGAACAACCGCCGGTGCAGATAAAGCGCGGAACTCTTTGGTCTGGATGCTTGGCAGCTGGAGATACCGGCGGCTGTTCATGCGGTACATGAGGCGATGGTTCCGGCAGAAGAGGAAAATACGCTGGAAGAATTTGCCTGGGCATTTGGAGATGATGCGGTTGAAGAAATGGAGAAGAAAGTACACCAGGTCATGGAACAGATTCACAAACTTCCGGATCTGGAAAGACTTGCAGACGTAGGGTTCGAAGAGAAACTCAAAAACTGGCATTCGCTGGGCGTTTTGGATGAAGATGAGATTTTAAGACGAATGGAAATGCATTTGGATGAACTTCCGGAGAATTTAAGAGGAGACAGAAAAATGATCCTTCAGTTGATTGAAAAGAGAAGACGAAAGATCGAACAACAGCTGTTATTACATCATCCGGAAATTGTAGAACATTTGAAGAAGAGCCGGGAAAGACTGGAAAAGCGCCTGGAAAAACAGAATCCGGAGGCAGCCAGAAAACTGCATGAGTGGGAAGTGCAGATCAGGGAGAAGGAAGAGGAGTAACGGTAGAAAAAAGTAATCACTGATTGAAAAATGTGTTGACATAAATGATTTACAGTGGTACAGTGATAGTGTTGTAAAAGATAATTAAATAGATAGACATAGAGAATTTGCCAATGGCAACTTTTCTTGCATACTTTGGGATATAGAAAGCGAAGAGGCTTACAGGATAGTGAGTCACTTCGCTTTTTTGCTCCCATACATTCGCAAGGAGCTGTCGATGGCAGGTTCTAGGTATGTTATACATATGAAAAATGACAAAATGTGATCTTTTACAGGATAGTATCAGATATATGGAAGAAGGGATGAGACAATGTCACATTTGGTAATTACAATTGGATGCGAATATGGAGCAAAGGGAAATCAGATTGGAAGGAAAATAGCAGAAGACCTGGGATTTCAGTTTTATGACAGAAATATAGTAGATGCAATTATTCATGAAGTTGGAATCCCCGGAGAAATCATGGAAAAGGTCGAAGAAGGCGTAACAATTGTTGGAAAAGGTGCAGAAGGAGAGGAACGAGGAGAGTTTTCACAATACGCAGATCTTACAAAACGTGCGATTCATGTACAGAAAACGATTATCCGCAAGTTGTCGGACAGAGAATCCTGTGTGATTATCGGTCGTTCCGCAGATTATATTCTAAAAGAACATAAGCCGATTTTAAGAGTCTTTATCTATTCGCCGGATGAAGTAAGGATAAAAAATGTAATGGAAAGTCATAAGGTTTCAGAGAAAGAAGCAAAACAGATTATTCTTGAAACGGATAAAAGGTACCATAAGCGTCACATGGCATTAACCGGAAGTAACCGAGGAGACCGACATAACAGAGATATCTTAATTGACAGTAGTCTGCTGGGAGTAGATGGAACAGCCCGATTAATTGAGACACTTGCAAAACAAGTAGAAAAACAGTAAGGAGTTGATTATATGAATAAGAAAAAATCAGATTTTGACAAGGTATTCAGTGCCTGGGACATTCTTGTGATTGCATTTGGTGCAATGATCGGATGGGGCTGGGTTGTATCGACCGGAGGATGGATTGAAAAAGGTGGTGTCGTTGGCGCGGCACTTGGATTTGCAATCGGTGGTGTTATGATATTTTTCGTAGGTCTTACTTATGCAGAGCTTACGGCGGCTATGCCACAGTGTGGAGGGGAACATGTCTTCAGTCACAGGGCAATGGGTCCGGTTGGTTCATTCGTGTGTACATGGGCGATCATTCTTGGATATGTCGGTGTTACATGTTTTGAAGCATGTGCATTTCCAACGATCATTACATATCTGTGGCCTGGATTCTTAAAGGGATACCTTTATACAGTAGCAGGGTTTGATATCTATGCATCCTGGCTGATCGTTGCGATCGTAGTAGCATTTCTGATCATGGTCATTAATATTATGGGAGCGAAGACAGCTGCGATCTTACAGACAATCTTAACGGTAATTATAGGTGGCGCAGGAATCCTGCTGATCATTGCATCTGTACTCAATGGAACAGTTGATAATCTGGACGGTCAGATATTTGCCGGAACAACCGGAGTATCGAATGTAAAAGCTGTTCTTGGTGTAGCAGTGCTTTCGCCATTTTATTTCATCGGATTTGACGTAATTCCGCAGGCATCGGAAGAAATCAATGTTCCACCGAAAAAGATCGGAAAAATGCTGATCCTTTCGGTCATCCTCGCCGTTATATTTTATTCGTTCGTTATTCTGGCTGTAGGTATGGTTCTGGATTCCGGAGCAATTGCAGCAGCACAGAAAGGAACCGGACTTGTAACAGCAGATGCGATGGCTGTGGCATTCCGTACATCTGTTATGGCAAAGGTAATTATTGTTGGAGGAATGTGTGGAATTATTACATCATGGAATTCGTTTATGATCGGAGGATCACGTGCAATGTATTCCATGGCAGAGTCTTATATGATACCAAAAATGTTTTCAAAACTGCATCCAAAACATAAGACACCGATCAATGCACTGATACTGATCGGAGTGCTTACGATGCTGGCTCCATTTGCAGGAAGAGTTATGATGGTTTGGATCTGTGATGCAGGAAACTTTGGCTGCTGTATGGCCTACTGCATGGTATCTTTATCATTTTTAATCCTGAGAAAAAAAGAACCGGATATGCCAAGACCGTATAAAGTAAAGCATTACAAATTTGTAGGAACTATGGCGGTTCTGATGTCTGGATTCATGGTGTGTATGTACTGCATTCCGGGATCCGGCGGTAACTTAATCCTCCCTGAATGGGGAATGGTTGTGGCATGGAGTCTGCTTGGAGTAGTATTCTATGCAATTTGTAAGAGTAAATATAAAGAGGACTTTGGAAGTCTTGTAGAGCTTATTTCCGATGAAGATTCTGCTACGCTTATGCCGGAGGCAGATGAGGAAAATTGGATGAGGTAATTGATCATGCGATAGATGTAGTACTTGGTGTTTTAATTCATCACTTTGGATACCCGAATCTACATAAAAAGCAACCAGATCTTTCTGTGTAACTCCAGCCATGACTGTGAATGCACAGAAAGACCTGGTTGCTTTTTATTCTGTGTGTATCGAATGCGTAAGATATGACGAATGAAACGGAGGACGTAACCGTGAGTACTTACCATAAACACTGATAAACAGAATATAACAGTTGACAACAGTTCTACACTGTTAACAACGGAGGAATAACGTTATGAACATAATCATCAACCACTCATCCATGCAGCCCATCTATGAACAGATCATGGGACAGATTAAAGAAAGAATCATGCATGGGGAATTGAAGGAAGATACAGCACTTCCTTCTGTACGTACATTTGCAAAGGAATTGAAAGTCAGTGCACTGACGGTCAAGAAAGCTTATGATGGACTGGAAGAAGAAGGATTCATTGTTACAGTTCATGGGAAAGGCAGCTTCGTTGCCTGTGCGAACCAGGAGACGATGCTGGAAGAAAAGAAAAGAGAAGTCGAAGCTGATTTGGAGATGGCCATCCGGAAAGGCAGAAGCTGTGGCATGAGTGATCAGGAGATCAGGGAATTGTTTCAGATTGTTTTGGAGGATTAAAAGGATGGAAAGATTGTTCTGCATGAAGAAACAGACCGTCTACTGGAAGAATATGGTGTTTTGAAAGTATCCAAAGAACAGTATCAGGAACTGGATCATACGTATATTTTGAAAAAGCATAAAGATACATTTGGATACAGATGTCTTACGGACCAGAAACAGTTTTATCAGGAAAATTATCCGGGAATAGTAATCGAAAAAGGGAACATTGATGAGCTGATAACCATTATGATTCAGGGGGAAAAGATATGAAAGGATTATTGATAAAAGATTTTCGTTTGTTAAAAGGTCAGGTATATTTTCTGTTAATAGTAACGGGGTGTGTGATTGTTTTTATGATAAATGGAAGCGAAGCGTTTGGCGTGGCTTATGTATTGTTCCATGGTGGTCATTACTTTCACTTACAACAGTCAGTTATGATGAATATGAAAATGGTTCTGCATTTTTATTTACCTTACCGATTACAAAGAAAGATTATGTAAAAGAAAAATATCTCTTTGCTGGAATTTTGCTTCTGATCGGTTTGATAGTATCCATGATCATGTGGTACATTACAGCTGTGATAAAAACAGGGAATATTGCGTGGGATGACTGGATGAGTTGTTGTATCGGTGGAGTCACAGCAGGATTAATGATGGTTGCAGTTGCACTTCCGGCACAGTTAAAGTTTGGACCAGAAAGAGGAAGAATTGCGTTAGTTACAATAGTGTTATTGGCTGTTGCGTTAGGAATATTGATGCAAGAATTCACGAAAGGAACAAAGTTTGCACAGAGTGCAAAGCGTATATTGAATCAGATAGATAAATTGGGTACCAAAGGAATTCTGGGAGTTATTGTGATCATATGGGTTATCGTTGGTGTGATTTCTATGATAATCTCTATGCGGGTGATGGAGAAGAGAGAATTTTAACACGTGTGCGCTTTTGAGCATAATAGAAGGTAGAATTATAATGTAGAAAAAAGCCTCGGAGAATCATAAGTAAATAATTCTCTGAGGCTTTTTCTACATTTATATTTATATTGGAAAGGGTTACCCTTTATGGGAAATATTTTAAAGATAGTCTAATCTTTCAAGGGTATTTAAGACCATGTGGCGTCCGGCATCTGTTCCGTCGATGATACGTCTTGCGCGGACAGAGTCACCGATGTTCAGAACTTCAACATCTTCGCCAACGAACGCTTCCTGAATGTCATTCCAGATTGGGGCGTTTGCTCTCATTCCGAGGCATACGAAACCATAGTCAAACGGAAGTTCTTCTTCTTTTCCGTCGTATTTTACGAGGAAGGAATGAGCATTTACCTTCTGAAGAGCTGTGTTGGTCATCTGTCTGACATGATGTTTTTCCATGCATTCTTTCATGCTTGATGTAGAAGAGGCATCCAGGCCGTTTCCAATGATTGGCATCATTTCGATGATGGTTGTTTCAGCGCCGCGTGGAGCAAAAAATTCAACAACGTCAAGTCCTACAGCACCACCACCGACAACTACGACTTTCTTGCCTGTCATGTCTTCCGGATAGTTCTTTAAGTTGGCAATCATATCCTTGATAGAATAAACGCTGGCATCTTTCTTTCCAAGGTTGTCATGCAGTCCTTCAATCGGTGGAAGAAGCGGTACAGAACCGGTTGAGTTTACAACAAGGTCGGGTTTGTATTTTTTGATCTCAGCAACAGTTGCATCGACTCCCGTTTTGATTGTCAGATTAGAAAGTTTTGATGCACGGTGTTTCAGGTAGGTTGGGAAATCAGCAAGTCTCTTCTTTGCAGGAATCTTTGAAATCTCAACAGACAGACCACCAACTTCTTTTTCTTTCTCTAATAATGTAACGTTGCATCCGACTTCTGCAGCAGTGCATGCGGCCTCAAGTCCTGCAGTTCCGGCACCGACAACTACAACGTTGCATGGTTTGTTTACTTTCTGTTTCTTATAAGCTTCTCCGTTGATCAGATCCGGGTTGATTGTACAACGAAGTGGTTTGTTACCGCCGATACGGTTACCAACACATCCTACATTACAAGAGATACATTTGCGGATATCACATACATCGCCATACTGTGCTTTATTACACCAGTCCGGGTCAGCAATCAGGCCACGTCCTATACCGATCAGGTCAGCGTCGCCTCTTGCAAGGATATCATCGGCAATCTTAGGATCTCGGATATTTCCGATAGCGATCGTTGGCTTTCCAAATTTATCGCGAACGGCCTTTGCCATGTATGAACGCCATCCGTCTTCCAGATAGTTGGCATCGATCTGATACTGGATAGAAGCATTCAGTCCTGCTGAAGTATCGTAGATATCAACTTCATCATTCAGATATTCGAGATATTCCAGACAATCTTCTACCGTATTACCGCCTTCGACAAGCTCATCTACACTAAGACGTAAAGAAATAGGAACTCTAGGTCCGACAGCCTTACGAACTTCGTCAATTATCATACGGCAGAAACGGGCACGGTTTTTGGCAGAGCCTCCAAATTCATCTGTACGGTCATTGGTGGTAGGAGATAAGAACTGGCTGATCAGGTAAGAGTGTCCGGCGTGGATCTCTACAACATCGAATCCGGCATTGACAGCTCTCTTTGCAGCTGTTCCATAATCTTTTGCAATACTTTCAATCTCTTCTTTAGAAAGTCCGCGAGGAATCTCTCCACCGGCTTTGGATGGAAAACGAGAAGCGGATACCGGCTGCATGCCGATTCTTGAACTCATTGCAGAAGCACCGGCATGGTTAATCTGAATTCCCATCAAAGCCCCCTGTCTGTGACAGGCTTCCGTTAATGTAAAAAGGCGTGGAATGTAGCAGTCCTTGTCAAGACGAAGCTGTGTAGTTCCGTTCGATCCTTCCGGATATTTTACACAGACGTTCTCAACCATGATAAGCCCTGTGCCGCCACGTGCACGCAGCTCATAATATTTGATATGTTCATCGCTCAGTTCCCCATCATGTCCGGCGAAGTCACTTCCCATAGGCATCATTACAACACGGTTTTTAAGTGTCATACCTCTGACTGTCAGAGGGCTGAATACGTGTGGAAAATTGTTTTTCATAGTTTATTATCCTCCATTAAAATCTGATTGTATTTGAGTTACTTCTCTCTATACCTCGATTATATGATTTTGTTAAATAAAAGACAAATTCATGTTTCTGTAAAAGTTGATAGATTTTGTCTATGGATTCTAACCATAAAAGTAAAAAATATACAAAAGTATTGAATGAATATGCAGAAATATGTAGGATAAACTTGCGTGAAAGAAAATTTATTGCTATAATACGTGAGTATATTAGACGGAAGTTTTATTTTTTTAATAGGAGAGTACAGGACATGAATGATTTGGAGATGTACAGAGAGCAATTAGCTTTATGCGATGATAAGATTATTGACGCATTGGTAGAACGTAATTCTATTATTGAAAAGATCATGGCATATAAAGAAGAATATGGTATGCCAATCTTACAGCCACAGCAGGAAGAAAAGCAGAAGAAACGTCTGGAGGAAAAGCTGTCAGATAACAGATATAAAGAAGAAATCTTTGATGTATTTGGCTGCATTTTACGCAACAGTAAGAGAATCCAGGCAAGAAAACTCTTTGATTATAATATTGTACTGATCGGATTTATGGGAGCAGGTAAGACAACTATCTCTGATTACTTAAGCACGATGTTCGATATGGATATTGTAGAGATGGATCAGGTGATTGCAGAACGTGAAGAGATGAGTATTTCGGATATCTTTGCTACATATGGCGAAGAGTACTTCCGTGATCTGGAGACAAATCTTCTGATTGAGATGCAGTCACATAAGAATGCAGTTATCTCATGTGGTGGTGGCGCAGTTAAGAGAGAGAAATGTGGCAGAGATGAAGAAGAACGGAAGAGTGGTTCTTCTTACCGCTACACCGGAGACCATTTACGAACGTGTCAAAGACAGTAATGACAGACCGGTATTAAATGGAAGAAAGAATGTCAAAGGCATTTCAGAACTTATGGAACAGCGTCGTGAGAAATATGAAGCGGCAGCAGATATCGTAATCAATACAGATGATAAGACAGTCCTTCAGATTTGTGAGGAACTGGTTCAGCGTCTGCAGGAGTCAGAAGAATAGTATGTTTGATAAATTTTTCCCGGATCGCTATGTGGCATCTACATATGTGATTGATTTTGAAGGATTATATAAAGAAGGTGTACGTGGACTGATCTTTGATATTGATAATACATTAGTTCCGCACGGGGCACCGGCAGATGAAAGGGCCAGAGCTTTGTTCAAAAGACTGAAGTCGATTGGCTTTCGGTGCTGTCTGATCTCCAATAATCAGAAACCGAGAGTGGAGATGTTCAACAAAGATATCCAGGTGGATTATGTCTATAATGCGCATAAACCATCCATCAGAAATTATTTAAAGGCGATGGAGATCATGGGCACGGACAGAGACAGTACGGTATTTATCGGAGACCAGCTTTTTACCGATGTGTGGGGAGCAAAACGTGCCGGGATCCCGAATATTCTGGTAAAACCGATACATCCGAAGGAGGAAATCCAGATTGTTTTAAAACGCTATCTGGAAAAAATCGTGCTGCATTTTTATAAGAAGAGTTTACAGTGCGAAAAAAAGGTTGAAAAATAATATCATGTATTATAGAATAATATGAGATGAAATTACGTAAGCGTGTATACGCGATTTAAGGAGGATAAGGTAATGGCTAAAGTTTCAGCAGGAGACATCCGTAATGGTGTAACAATCGAAGTTGACGGAAAAGTATGTCAGGTTATCGATTTCATGCATGTAAAACCTGGTAAAGGTGCAGCATTCGTGCGTGTTAAAATGAAAAATATTATCGACGGTGGTGTGGTAGAGACAACATTCCGTCCAACAGAGACATTTGAACAGGCTCATATCGAGAGAAAGAAAATGCAGTATCTGTATAACGATGGTGAGTTCTACAACTACATGGACAATGAGACATTTGAACAGATCATGATCAGCGCAGAGGATGCAGCAGATTCTATGAAATTTGTAAAAGAGAATGAAGAAGTAACAATCAGCTTCTATCAGGGAAATGCGTTCGCGATCGATCCACCGCTCAGCGTAGAATTAGTTGTAACAGAGACAGAGCCAGGTGTAAAAGGTAACACAGCTACAGGTGCTACAAAACCGGCTATCGTTGAGACTGGTGCTAAGGTTAACGTTCCACTGTTCGTTGATCAGGGCGAGACAATCAAGATTGATACCCGTACAGGAGCATATCTTTCAAGAGCATAAAATTTGTTTTATGATTTTTATAAAAAGCCTTGCATTTTTTGCAGGGCTTTTTATAATCTAAATACCATAATATTTCTTAAATAATTCTATTTATTTCGGGCGGTTGAATCACCGCATATTTCAGACAACAGTTTTTGAATATTGCTGGATAGGAAGGAGTTTTTATGACATATTATCAGTTTATCCACGCAGTAGAAGAAAAAATAAAGAAAGAGGTGAAAGAAGAAAGAAAAATAAGCGTTCATACGAATATAAAAAATAATGGTGTGAAACGGACAGGAATTATGATTTCTGAGAATGGTATTAATATATCACCGACAATATATCTGGAAGAATATTTTCAACAATTCAAAAGAGGCTATCCACTGGAATTGATAGTGAAAGATATCTTATCGTTGTATGAAAAAATACGTTTTCAGAATTCCTGGAAAGAAGGTGAAAAAAGTAAAAAGTTATGATTTCGTGAAAGGAAGAGTCATATATCGTCTGGTTAACCGGGAACGGAATCGGAAGCTTCTTGAGGATGTCCCGTATAAGGAATATCTTGATCTTGCCATCGTGTATTATGTGTTGCTGGAGATGGATGAATATGGAATGGCCTCTATGCTGGTGAGAAGAGAACATCTTAAGATGTGGAAGGTATCGGAGGAGGATATTTATTATCGGGCATGCAAGAATACACAGAAATTATTACCATATGATTTTTCGACAATGCGTTCTGTGATCATGGAACTTCTGGAAATTGGAAGAGAAATAGAAGAACAGACGGGGAAAATGTATATTCTAAGTAATGTTATGAGAAGTTACGGAGCATGTGCGATGATGTATCCGGATCTGCTTAGAAAAATTGGCGAAGAATTGGAAGAAAACTATTATATACTTCCAAGCAGCGTACATGAGACGATCATCGTGGCAGAAAGCGAAGCTCCTGGGAAGGAAGAATTGTGTGAGATGATTGAAGAGATCAATGAGACGCAGGTAGAAGAGGAAGAAGTGCTTTCGAACAGAGCATATTATTATGAATGTGATACGGGAAAACTGCTCTTTTAAGTAAGAAAAGTCGAAAAAGTGAAGGAAATGCGAGAAAAGTCGAAAGCATTTCCTTTACTTTAGTTCAAAGATGTGTTAATATGACTAAGGCAATTTCATATGGTAATTGTATACGCACCCGTAGCTCAGGGGATAGAGCACCGCCCTCCGGAGGCGGGAGCGGCGGTTCGAATCCGCCCGGGTGTGTACTTTTTTACTATTTTCTATCGCCATGTGTTCATAATGAACTGTCGGTGGCGGGTCTTGTATGGAGGGAGTCTTATGAAAGTAAAGATTCATGAGGTTCTGACAAGGAAGAACAGATATAAAAGACTGGTATTTATTCTGGTGTTGTTTTTGCTTGTTCTACTTGTAGGAATTCTCGGATTCGGACTCACTAAAGAGAAAGAAAAGAAAGTACAGAAGACAGAACAATTCGTCAGTTCACAGAAAGTAGTTCTGGTAAACGGTGGCTGCGAAAATATGCAGACGAATCCACTGAAAGAAGAGACGGATGAACAGATGATAAAGGCAGTAAAAGATTACTATACAGAAAAGAAGGCCGATACGGAATTTGTGGAGATGTATGATCATTTTAAAATCTATACAAAATCCGGAAAGTACAAAGATACATATGTGGCGTTCGTCAGATATGATATGAAGATCAAAGATATATATACAGAGGTTCCCGGACTTGGAACATTGTATGTCAAAAAGGATTCTCAGGGAAATTACCAGATAACTCAGCAAGTAAAGAAAAAAGAAATCCGGGAATATATTAACCGGATCGCAGAACATGAAGACGTACAGGCTCTGATGAATCAGACGCATGAGTCTTATCAGAAAGCAGTTAGTTCAGACGCACTTTTGAAGGAGGCGCTGGATGATCTGAAGGATGCATATGAGAATTCCATAGGAAATTAGAAAACTCTGGAAATATCAGATATCATAAAAAGATGAATGGAGGAGATACAAAGTGAAGAAAATCATTGATTATATTGCAGAAGAACTTGCAGATGCATTTGAAAAAGCAGGTTATGACAGAGCTTACGGAAAAGTAACATTATCAAATCGTCCGGATCTTTGTGAATACCAGTGTAACGGTGCAATGGCGGGAGCAAAAGCTTATAAAAAGGCACCGTTCATGATCGCAGAGGATGTAGTTGCCCTGTTAAAGGACAGCGCATGTATGGAAGAGGTAGAGGTTGTAAAGCCGGGATTTATCAATATCAGACTGAAAAAAGCATTTGTTGCAGATTATCTGAACCAGATGGAAGAAGCAGAAGATCTTGGTATTCAGAAGGCAGAGAACCCTGAGATGATCGTTGTGGATTACGGCGGACCGAATGTGGCAAAACCACTGCATGTAGGACATCTGCGTTCTGCAATTATCGGGGAAAGCGTTAAACGTATTGCGAGAAAAATGGGACATGAGGTTCTTGGAGATATCCATCTTGGCGACTGGGGATATCAGATGGGACTGATCATCACAGAGTTAAAAGAAAGAAAACCAGAGCTGCCATATTTGATGAATCTTTTGAAGGAGAATATCCAAAAGAAGCACCGTTTACTATCAGCGAGTTGGAAGAGATCTATCCAACAGCAAGTGGTAAGGCGAAAGAAGATGATGCTTACAGAGAGAATGCATTACATGCAACATATTTGTTACAGAATGGACATAGAGGATATCGTGCAATCTGGAATCATATTATCAATGTATCTGTATCTGATCTGAAAAGAAATTATGCAAATCTAAATGTAAGTTTTGATCTCTGGAAGGGAGAGTCTGATGCACAGGCATATATTCCTGACATGATCGATAAGTTGAAAAAAGACGGATTTGCGCATGAAGATCAGGGGGCTCTGGTTATTGATGTGCAGGAGGAGACTGACACAAAAGAGATCCCTCCATGTATGATTCAGAAATCAGATGGAGCTTCACTGTATGGGACAACCGATCTTGCTACACTGGTACAGCGTGTCGAAGATTATCATCCGGATAAGGTTATCTATGTTGTTGATAAACGTCAGGAACTTCATTTTACACAGGTATTCCGTTCTGCGAAAAAGACAGGAATCGTTCCGGCAGAGACCGAATTGAAATTCCTTGGATTTGGCACTATGAATGGAAAAGATGGTAAGCCGTTTAAGACAAGAGAAGGCGGAGTTATGCGCCTGGAGACACTGATTTCGGAAACTGCGGAGAAGATGTATAAGAAAATTTCTGAAAATCATGCGATTGAAGAAGAAGAAGCAAGAAAGACAGCTAATATGATCGGAGTAGCTGCACTTAAATACGGAGATCTTTCAAATCAGGCATCAAAAGATTATGTTTTTGATGTGGACAGATTTATTTCATTTGAAGGTAATACAGGTCCGTATATTCTCTATACGATCGTTCGTATTAAATCAATCCTGCATAAATATCAGGCACAGGGAAACAGCCTGGATGGATTAAAGGTACAGGAGGCACATGCGGACTGCGAGAAAGCACTGATGCTTGAAGCGGCTAAATATAACGATGTGATCGCAAATGCGTTCCAGGACCTTGCACCGCATAAGATCTGTGCATATATTTATGATCTTGCAAATGCATTTAACCGTTTCTACCATGAGACAAAGATTTTGGGTGAAGAAAACGCTGAGAAACAGAAGAGTTATATTGCACTTCTGAAAGTAACAAAAGATGTACTGGAAGGATGTATTGACGTACTTGGATTTGAAGCACCGGAAAGGATGTAAGTAGGATGACAGAGAAATTATTTTATGAGGACAGTCACAGAACCGGATTTACAGCAAAAGTAATTTCCTGTGAAGAAGCAAAGGATGGCTACCGTGTGGTACTGGACCAGACGGTATTCTTCCCGGAAGGCGGCGGTCAGTATGCAGATACAGGAGTTCTGGGAACCGTGAACGTTACAGATGTGCATGAAAAAGACGATGTGATCTATCATTATACGACTGCACCATTGGAAGTGGGAAGTATTGTGACCGGAAAGATCAACTGGGAAGAACGTTTTGAAAAGATGCAGCAGCATACCGGGGAGCATATTGTATCCGGTATCGTGCATGAAAGATTTGGATATAACAATGTTGGTTTCATCTGGGGGCCGATTACTGTACAATGGATTTTGATGGTACGATCAGTAAAGAACAGTTGAAAGAGATTGAGGCAGCGGCAAATGAGGCAGTATATCAGGATCTTGAAATCGAGATTCTTTATCCGTCGAAGGATGAGCTGAAAGATATGGATTATCGCAGCAAGATCGAGATTGAGGGTCAGGTACGTATTGTAAAGATCCCAGGTTATGATGTGTGTGCATGCTGTGCGCCACATGTGAAGACGACCGGTGAGATCGGAGCTGTCAAGCTGGTAAGCATGGCCAATTATAAAGGCGGTGAGCGTATCACAATGCTCTGCGGAAGACGTGCAATGCGGGATTATGAGAAAAAAGATGCCATGACAAAAGAAATCTCGGCACTGTTATGTGCAAAAGAATATGAAGTGGCAGATGCGGTTGGTAAGCTTAAAGATGAGCAGACACGTATGAAGAGCCAGATCGCAGAATTACAGCAGAAACTCCTGGAATTTCGTGTGGCAGAGATTCCGGTAGAAGAGAAGATTGTGACTGTATTCGACAGCGCATTGTCCGGTAGTCTTCCAAGAGAATGATGAACAGGCTGCTTGATAAAGGCGCAGTGATCTGTGCGGTATTTGCCGGAACAGATACGGACGGTTATCGATATGTAATCGGAAGCAGGAGTGAGGATGTACGCCCGATCAGCAAAGCATTAAACGTCGCGTTTGAAGGACGCGGTGGTGGAAAGCCGGAGATGGTTCAGGGATCTGTGAAGGGAACCGGTAAGGCTATGAAAGAATTGCTTATGCAGTATAAGTAATCGTGTGAATCATAAAGAAACTACCAGACAATAAAATCCGCAGTGTAGTATGTAACACAAATTTGTTTGCAGGAACATAAAAAGATATTTATGTTACATACTACACTGCGGATTCTGCTTTATAAATTGTCATGCACTCGTAAGAAACGGCTCAGACTATGCGCACTATTTTCTATGACTTTGAATGATCAGACGGACGGTTCGATAAAGAAATGGCTTGTACTTTTCGATAGATACAGGTTCTTCAAACAGTATAGAATTGTATCCGGTGGAACCAGCCAATTCCAGAATAGTGAATAGCATAATGTCAATATCCTGATATTCGTGTTCATCGGCTTCTACCAGCTCCAGGTATCGTTCATAGAAGATTTTGTCACCTTCGTCTTCGGCCCAGAAAGCAGATTTTAATGCACCCATTACAAGATTTTTTGAAATAAAGTTCAGCAAAGGCTTATTATTTACTAAAATATTAATGATGTCATCAATGATAAAAATCAGCTGGTCTTCAAGTCCGGTGATGCCGGAGTGCTCCAGAGCAATTGCCGCATGATCAAATAATTCTTTGGTTTTGTGAGCGATCAGCTTATTTTTGATGTCATACTTATCTTTAAAATACAGATAGAAAGTTCCTTTCGCTACACCTGCTTTTTCAACAATGTCAGAAATGGCGGTTGATTGATCCCTTTGGTGGTAAATAATTCATATGCAGTGCGAAAGAGTGCTTCCTTTTTCTTTTTTTTATTTTCCTCGACTCTTCCCATGAGTAATCAGACTTCCTTTTATAACTTTTTTGTACAAATTGCTTAGAGTAGTTTTGTACAGATACTGAAATAAATATCTCAACATAATAAGTATAGCAAATCAGAAATAAGAAGTCAAACAAAATTGACTATTGGTCATATTTTCTTCGTATTGCCTTTTTAATAGAATACCGATATAATAGAAATGTTAAATACGTATGAAAAAGGAGATTATACATGGAGCATATACAAGTTTTGCCGAGGTTTATGATACATTTATGGATAATGTGCCGTATGAAGAATGGGCGGATTATCTGGAAGACAGATTAAAGAATACGGAGTAAAAGACGGACTGGTTCTGGAACTGGGATGCGGGACCGGAAGTATGACAGAACTCCTGGCTGAAAAAGGGTATGATATGATCGGAGTAGATAATTCCGAAGATATGCTGGAGATTGCCATGGAGAAAAGGATTGAGAGTGGCCATGATATCCTGTATCTGTTGCAGAATATGCAGGAGTTTGAACTGTACGGAACTGTGAGAGCAATAGTCAGTGTCTGTGATTGTGTCAATTATGTGACAGAAAAGAATGAACTGCAGGAAGTATTCCGTCTGGTCAATAATTATCTGGATCCGCAAGGTATTTTTATTTTTGATTTTAATACAGAATATAAGTACAGAGAAGTGCTGGGAAATCAGGTAATCGCGGAAGACAGGGATGAATGCAGTTTTATCTGGGAAATTATTACAATCATACATCAATGATCAATGAATATGAACTGACTTTATTTGTACGTGAGGATGAAGAGGCGTCTCTGTACAGAAAATATCAGGAGAGCCATTTCCAAAAGGCATATACATTGCGGGAAATGCGCGGATTGTTAGAAAAAGCAGGACTGAAATTCGTTGCAGCATATGATGCGTATACGAAGAAAGCACCGATGTATACAAGCGAACGGATTACAGTGATCGCAAGAGAATATGGAAAATAGACAGAAATAATAAAGAAGGGAATGCACACATGAAAGATTATATTGTAAGAGCAACAGCAGCGGAAGGGCAGGTAAGAGCCTTTGCTGCGACAACAAAAGAACTGGTAGAAACGGCCAGAGAACATCATAATACCAGCCCGGTTGCGACAGCGGCATTGGAAGATTACTGACAGCAGGAGCGATGATGGGAAGCATGATGAAAAATGAGACAGATATGCTGACACTGCAGGTAAGAGGAGACGGACCGCTCGGTGGTATCACCGTTACCGCAGACAGTAAAGGTGATGTCAAAGGATATGTTAATAATCCGGATGTTATGCTGCCGCCAAAGAATGGAAAGCTTGATGTGGGAGGTGCTGTTGGAATCGGTCTTTTACAGGTTATAAAAGACATGGGATTAAAGGAACCATATTCCGGACAGACAATTCTTGTATCCAGTGAGATAGCAGAAGATCTGACGTATTATTTTGCCAATTCAGAACAGGTACCATCTTCGGTAGGCCTTGGTGTACTGATGGAAAAAGATAATACAGTAGAATGTGCCGGTGGTTTATCATTCAGATGATGCCATTTGCCAAAGAAGAGACGATCAGTCAGATTGAAGAAAATTTAAAAAACATAACATCAGTAACAGATCATCTGAAAAAAGGAGAAACACCGGAGCAGATCCTGGAGATTCTGCTGGGAAATCTGGGCCTGGAAATTACAGACACTATGCGACAAGATTCTATTGTAACTGTTCAAAGGAACGTGTAGAAAAAGCCGTGATCAGTGTTGGAAAGAAAGAAATCCAGGATATGATCGATGAAGGGAAGGATATCGAAGTAAAATGTCATTTCTGTAATACCGCATACAAATATACGGTAGATGAACTGAAAGATATCTTAAAACGTTGTAAACGATAAGGAGAAAGAGTCATGAAAGACGGATTTGTAAAAGCAGCGGCTGCGACTCCGGATATCAGAGTGGCAGATGTTGCTTATAATACAGAAAATATCTGTAAAATGATCGACGAGACAGTTGCAAACGGAGCAAAAGTCATTGTATTTCCGGAGTTGTGTGTGACGGGATATACCTGTAGTGATCTTTTTATGCAGGATATATTACTGAAAGAGGCAAAAGAAGCTTTATTTAAGATTGCAGATTATACAAAAGAAAAGGATGCACTCATATTTATAGGTGTCCCGCTTGCTGTAGACGGAGAACTTTATAATGTTGCGGCTGCGTTAAATCGTGGAAATATTCTGGGACTTACGACAAAGACATTTCTTCCGAATTATGGGGAATTTTATGAGATGCGTCAATTCCGTCCGGGACCGGATACGGCAAGGTGGATTACATTAGATGGAAAGAAAATTCCATTCGGGCCACAGCTCCTATTTGTGGCAGAACAGATGGAGGAACTGGTCGTTTCGGCAGAGATCTGTGAAGATGTGTGGTCTCCGATCCCGCCAAGTACACTTGCAGCAAGAGAAGGTGCTACAGTAATCGTTAACTGTTCGGCAAGCGATGAGACAATCGGTAAGGCGGCTTATCGCGAGAGCCTGATCGAAGGGCAGTCGGCAAGATTGATCTGTGGATACATTTATGCCAATGCCGGAGAAGGAGAGTCTACGACAGATCTGGTATTTGGAGGACATAATATTATTGCAGAGAATGGAACGACACTTGCATCCAGCAATCGTTTCTCAAATGAAGTGATCTATACAGAGATAGATGTAAAACGTTTATTTAAGTGAAGCGCCGCAAGAATACAAACATTCCAGACGGAAAAAGAGAGGACACTGATCCGTATTCCGTTTGAGATCCATGTAGAGGAAACAGAGCTTACAAGAAGATTTGCATCCAGACCATTTGTGCCAAGTGTGATGGCAGAGAGAAACTTGCGTTGTGAAGAAATTCTGACGATTCAGGCTATGGGGCTGAAAAAACGTCTGGCACATGCACATGCCAAAAGTGCAGTCGTTGGTATTTCGGGAGGTCTGGATTCTACGCTGGCACTGTTGGTGTCAGCAAAAGCATTTGACGCATTAGGAATGGATCGTAGTGGAATTGTAGCTGTAACGATGCCTTGTTTTGGAACTACGGACAGAACTTATCAGAATGCATGCAAGATGTCAGTAAAGCTCGGAGCAACACTGCGGGAAATCCCGGTAGGGGCAGCGGTCGAACAGCATTTTAAAGATATCGGGCATGATCCGGAGGATCATAGTGTAACCTATGAAAATTCTCAGGCAAGAGAGAGAACTCAGGTATTGATGGATGTAGCAAATCAGACAGGAGGAATCGTGATCGGAACAGGAGATATGTCTGAACTTGCACTTGGATGGGCAACTTATAACGGAGACCATATGTCTATGTATGGAGTGAATGCATCTGTTCCGAAGACGCTGGTACGTCACCTTGTACATTATTATGCAGATACCTGTGAAGATCAGGAGTTGAAAGAAGTACTGTACGATGTGCTGGATACACCGGTCAGCCCGGAACTCCTTCCGCCAAAAGACGGCGAGATTGCGCAGAAGACAGAAGATCTGGTCGGCCCTTATGAATTACATGATTTCTTCTTATATTATCTGTTGAGATTCAGCTATGAACCAAGTAAGATCTACCGTATCGCACGTTATGCATTTGAGGGTGAATATGATGATGTAACCATCTACAAATGGTTATACACATTCTGCAGAAGATTCTTTATCCAGCAGTTCAAACGCTCCTGTCTGCCGGATGGCCCGAAGGTTGGAACCGTGGCATTATCTCCTAGAGGAGACTGGAGAATGCCGAGTGATGCTTGCTCGGAAGTGTGGCTGCGGGATTTGGAGAAGGTGAATCCGGAAGTGTATAGAAGCACCGGAAAATCAAAGCTTATATTATAATTTTCCGATTATACGTAAAGGTTATAAAAAATAGCCGTTCTAGTGAATCCGGAGTGTGTTTAGAAACAGTTAGAGCGTCAAAATAACCGTTAAAGGAATGTAGTGAGCTTGTTTGAGTCCCTAAGGGACGAGTTGTGAACGTAATTCCTTTGTTTTTAGGTTATTTTGGCGCTCTTACTGTTTCTTAGTGCACGGAACCTGAACAAGAATGACTATATACTGTGTTCTTCAAGGACCGAGAGGCCAACTCTGTTAATCGATTAAATAGAAACTAATCTAATTTCAACCCTTTGAATAAATCCCCAAGACTTGTACCGATCTCTTCAGCCTTCGGGATCTCTACATGGATTTCTTCTTCCTCTTTTTTCTCTTCTTCGAGAGCTTTCATGCTCAGGCTGATCTTGCCATCTTTTATTCCGATGATCTTTACAGTTACTTCGTCTCCGACATTTAATACATCAGCAGGTGATTTGATTCGTTTTAAGCTGATCTGGGAAATGTGTACCAGACCGGAGAGACCGTCGCCGAGATCTACAAATGCTCCGTAATTCTGAAGGCTTTCTACAGTGCCTGTTACGATGCTTCCAACTTTGACAGCGGCAATCTTAGCTTCTCTTCCTTTCTTGCTTTTTCCTGAGAATCTCGCGTGCAGAGAGTACGAGACGGTTATTTGCTTCATCTACATCGATGACTTTGACTTCAATATCTTTTAACAGGTAAGTTTCAAGATCTTCGATATAGGAGAGAGATAATCTGGATGCCGGGATGAATCCACGCAAACCTTCAACCATGGCAATGGCGCCGCCATTTACAATCCCTTCTACTTTTACAGGAAGGACGGTACCTTTTTCCATGTAAGATTTTACTACATTCCATGGATTTGCATCGTCAAAATGTTCCTCAAGATCAGCCATTGTAACAGGTGTTCCTTCGTTCTGTGTTTCTTCGTGTAATAATTCTTCGCTCATAGTATTAAGTTCCCTTCTTATTATTAAGAACATAATTGAAAATGTTCTTTTATACTGTCTTAAGTATAGCATAGAAGTATAATATTGTTCAAAGAAAAATACGAAATACATAGAAATAAAGGTTGACGAATTCTTAAAAAGATGGCAAGCTTAATACTTAAGAGATGATATAAAAAGGGATGTGAAAGAGAAAATATGGCTAAGAAAGCAGGAAAAATATACGTTGTGGGACATAAGAATCCCGATACGGATTCCATCTGTTCAGCAATTGCCTATGCAAATTTAAAAAGAGAAATAACCGGTAATGATTATATTGCAAAAAGAGCCGGTCAGATAAATGAAGAGACACACTATGTATTACAGAAATTTGGAGTGAAGGTTCCAAATCTTCTGGAGAATGTCAAATTACAGGTAAAAGATATGGATATCCACCAGATAGATGGTGTAGGACCGAATGTATCTTTGAAAGATACATGGACAAAGATGAAGGAGAATAACATCAAGACACTTCCGATTTTAAGAGATGAAGAGCTCTTGGGTGTTATTTCAACCGGAGACATTGCGACATCTTATATGGATGTATATGATAATATGATCCTTTCCAAAGCAAGAACGCAGTATCGTAACATCATGAATACACTGGATGGAGAGATGGTAACCGGTAACGAACATGGATATTTTACAAAAGGAAAAGTAGCAATCGGTGCATCAAGTCCGGAGCTTATGCAGGAATTTATAGAAAAAGATGATCTGGTGATCCTTGGAAACCGTGTAGAATCACAGATGTGTGCACTTGATATTGATGTAAGCTGTATGGTAGTCTGCCAGAATGCGGAAGTATCCGAAGAAGTGATCAAACGTGCAGACGAGCAGAGTACGGTAATCATCAGTACACCGCACGATACATTTACGGCAGCCAGACTGATCAACCAGAGCGTTCCGGTCAAGCGCTTTATGACGAAGACACCACTTACTTGTTTCCATATGAGTGATTATGTGGAAGATATTAAGGAAGTTATGGCAAAGAAGAAATACCGTGATTTCCCGATTATCGACCGGCA
>ENA-OQBJ01000250-OQBJ01000250.1-human-gut-metagenome-genome-assembly--contig:-NODE-250-length-29246-cov-1.920533_pt1 | contig 29246 bp, 50 predicted proteins | sample MGYA00242743_ERZ504545 | MGnify/ENA primary metagenome ERZ504545 (study PRJEB26092, sample SAMD00036252) | human gut metagenome | host: Homo sapiens | study: EMG produced TPA metagenomics assembly of...
TGGAAGGCGAGTGCGCGGAGATTGGCACTTAAGGGATCACGCGCGAATTCCGGATCGCGCCAGCCGGGCTGGCAGCGGAGATGATGCCGATTCCGCCTGCTTTGGCAACGGCACCGGCGAGGGATGAGAGGCTGATGCCGACACCCATTCCGCCTTGGATGATGGGGTATCTGGCAACTAAATTTCCTATTTTTAATTCTGGCAGCATATAAATTCTCCTTTTTTGATAAACGGACGATCCAGTGGCTGCCGCCGCGCCGTGGATGTTCCTCCAGATGGGCGCGGTTTCGGAGGCCGGGAAACTCTAAGGCTCTGAAATTTTGCTAAAAGCGCTTTCGAAAACGGCAAACTCGCTGCGCTCAGACAGTGCCGTTTTTGAAAGCAACACAAAATCCCATAGCCTAAGAGTTTGCGGGCCTCCTGCAAATGCGCTCACCTGGAGGAACATCCACGGCGCGGCGGTAGCATTGGATCTGGTTATTGGTGACGAATAAATAGAATAAATATGTGATGTAAAATACTTTAGCATGTGGTTTTTAAAACTAGATATATAATACTTTGAATATCAAAGTATGTCAAGAGGGAAAATGAAAAAGGTGATTGCGGGGGGTGGGGAGGTGTGGTAGAGTGGGTGGTAGAAAGTAAATTTGAGACAGGAGGATATGGGACATGTTAAGGGATCTGGTGTTGAAGAACAGGAGTTATCGTGGATTTGATGAGTCGGTGCGGATTTCGCGGGAGACGTTGGAAGGGTTTGTGGATTGCGCGCGGCTTTGTCCTTCGAGTGTGAATAAGCAGCCGTTGAAGTATTTTCTGGCGTGGGAGCCGGACGAAGTGGAGAAGGTGCAGGGTCTGACGAAGTGGGCGCGGGCGCTGCCGGATATGGTACTGCCGCATCCGGGAAAACGGCCGACGGGTTTTGTTGTGATCTGCCAGGATAAGAGGATTGATGAGAATCTGAACCGGTATCAGAAGGATGTCGGGATTGTGGCGCAGACGATGCTGCTTGCGGCTGTGGAGCAGGGGCTTGGCGGCTGCATGATCGGGAATTTTCAGGCGGGCGAGGTGATGGAAGTGCTTGGACTGCCAGAGGAGATCCGGCCGCTTTTGATTGTGGCGTTTGGAAAACCGGCGGAGGAGATTCATCTGGTAGATGTGCCGGAGGATGGGAATACGAATTATTACCGGGATGAAAATGATGTGCACTATGTGCCGAAGAGAACGCTGGCGGATGAATTGCTGAACTGAAGATAGAAACTGAAGATAGAGCCGGAAAATTCCGGAAAAATGTCGGATGAACCGTCCTAAAAAGTTAGATCTAAAAAATCTGATTTCTTGGGGCGGTTCAAAGAATCCGGCATTTTTACTTTACAGGAAACTTCGTTGAATTTTCCTGTAAAGTAAAAAGCCCTCCGGGCAGGATCGCACTGCGGCGGAGGGGAAAGGAAAGCACAGGCTCTTATTAGTTTCGGTGTAGCCCGAAAAAGGGAAAATGTCCCATACTTTCTGGCAATCCGGGGAGATGTCTGGTGGGCAGGAAATGGTGCAAATAAAGATGTTTTTTCCTGCAAAACAGAACCTTTTTTTTCTCGAAAGGGATCATGATAAAATGAGAAAAAATGGGGGAATTTTCAAAAATAAGATGGAGGAGGACATTGAAATGAAAATTTATCACGCACAGGTGAATCATCTGGAAAATCCAATGGGGTTCCGGATGGAGAGAACGGTCTTTCCTGGAAAGTGAAAGACGCGGAAGGAAAAAAACAGAGCTATGCGAGAATCCGTGTAGCATCGGATGCAGCGATGGAGCATCTGCTGTTTGATTCCGGAGAGGATGATAAGGCGAGCAGTCTTTTCTATCCGGTGAAGCTGGATCTGGAGCGAGAACGCGGTATTACTGGAACGTGGAAGCGGGCAGTGATGCCGGGGAGACGGCGGTGAGTGAAGTACAGTTTTTTGAGACCGGAAAACGGAATGAAGCATGGACAGGAAAATGGATTTCCTGTGACAGTAAGGAGAACCGTCATCCATATTTTGAAAAAGAAATTGTTCCGGCAAAAGAGGTAGCGAAGGCCAGGCTGTATGTCTGCGGACTTGGACTGTATGAGGTGTATGTGGATGAGAAGCGTGTCGGGATGAGTACCTGACGCCGTACAGCAATGATTACAATGAATGGGTACAGTATCAGACGTATGATGTGACAGAGGAGGTTTCAAAACAGGGAATGCTCCGTGTGCTGCTTGGAAACGGCTGGTACAAGGCGCGGTTTGGATTCAGTGCGTTTGAGGACAAGGGATTTTACGGCAATGAGTGGAAGCTGATTGCGGAGCTGCATCTGACGTATGCGGACGGTTCGGAAGAGGTGATTGGCACGGATGAATCGTGGCAGGTGCGGCGCAGTAAAATTGCATTCTCGAATCTTTACGACGGTGAGCACCGGGACGACACGCTGTCGGAACTGCCATTGGAGAAGGCGGTTTTTTGTGAGGCACCAAAAGGAGAACTGACGGAACGCATGAGCCTTCCGGTGACGATTCATGAGACGTTTGAACCTAAAGAACTGCTTCATACTCCGGCCGGCGAGCTGGTCTTCGATATGGGGCAGGAGTTTACGGGAATTTTCAAGCTGCATGTCAACGTGCCGGCAGGAACCAAAATTCATGTTCAGACAGGTGAGATTTTGCAGCGCGGCAATTTCTACAATGACAATCTGCGGAGTGCAAAATCCGAATACATCTATATTTCCGATGGAACCGAAATGGATCTTGTGCCGCATTTTACGTTCTACGGCTACCGTTACGTGAAGATCGAAGGCATTCCGGATCTGAAAAAAGAGGATTTCACGGGTCTTTCTTATTACAGCAACATCACAGCGACAGGCTGGATGAAAACAGGAAGTGATTTGGTCAATCAGCTCATCAGCAATGTGCGCTGGGGCTTAAAGTGCAATTTTGTAGATGTTCCGACCGACTGCCCGCAGCGTGACGAGCGTATGGGATGGACGGGAGATGCGCAGGTATTCTCGCCGACGGCAATGTATCTCGAAGATACGTATGCATTCTATGCAAAATACCTGTACGACATGGCAAAAGAGCAGAGCGTGCTCGGCGGAAAGGTGCCGCACGTGGTGCCGTCGTGCGGCGTCGAGGATGCAGCGTGTGTCTGGGGCGATGCGGCGTGCATCATTCCGTGGAATCTGTATCTGTTTTACGGGGACAAGAGCATTCTGGAAGATCAGTTGTGAGCATGAAATCGTGGGTGGAGTACATCACGAAAGTGGATGGGGACAACCATGGCTGGCGATCTGTTTTCCACTTCGGCGACTGGCTGGCACTGGACAATCCGGTACAGGGCGCGGAGCAGGTCATGGGTGCAACGGACGAGGAGTTTATTGCAAACCTGTATTATGCGATCAGCGCAGGAATCGTGGCAAAAGCGGCCGGTGTGCTGGGATACCGCGAGGAGCAGGAGAAGTATCAGAAGCTGTCCGAGGAGCAGTTTGCTGTGGTACAGGAAGAATATTACAGCGCAACAGGCCGCTGCTGCATCAAAACACAGACGGCGCTGCTGCTGACGCTGAAATACCATCTGTCAAAGAACGAAGAGCTGACAAAACGGCAGCTTCTGAAGCTGTTTGAGCAGAGTAACCACAAACTGAAGACGGGATTTGTCGGAACACCATTGCTGAACAATGTGCTCACCGACAACGGCATGAATGATCTTGCCTACGAACTGTTGCTGAACGAGGAATTTCCGGGTTGGCTTTATGAGGTTAAGCTTGGTGCAACTACCGTTTGGGAACGCTGGAATTCCCTTCTTGCGGACGGTACGATTTCCGGCATCAGTATGAACAGTATGAACCATTATGCTTACGGCTCCATCCAGGAATGGATGTTCCGTCACGTTGCCGGCATCAACACGATGGAATCCCATCCGGGTGTCAGGACCGTACAGTTTGCACCGACGCTGAACTGGGATTTGAGGTATGCAGAGGCAAAATATGATTCTGCATCGGGAATGTACAGCATTCGCTGGGAGCTTTCCGACAAAGAGCACGTGACCATCACCATGGATGTTCCGTTCGACTGTACCGCAGAGGCCATACTTCCAATGGTTGCCAAAAGTGAAAAAGAAGCGGTTGCAGAAGTGCTCGGATCAGAAGAAAACGGCAGATACCTGCTGGAGCCGGGACACTATGAGGTAAGCTATCAGTTTCCGGTTGGAAAGAAAAAACGGCAGTATGTGTGGAATAAAACCGCAGTTTTTTTCAAAAAATAAGAAGCGAGGTGAACGCTGCAATTTTGCAATGGGACAAAATGAGAAAATTGTTCCAATTATTATGAAAAGAATGTAAATAAAAACAAATAATTTGGAAAATATACAAATTCATTTGTCTTATGAAAACGTTTATGGTACAATCTGACTAAGCGGTTACAAAAATGGAAGACAGAACGCAGACCCGAAAGTCTGACAAAAAAGAGACGGCAGAAAGGGACAGGATATGAAGAAGTGGACGGGGATGATTACCAATCTCACAATGTTGACACAATTCGGACTGTCCCTTGTGACGCCTCTTTTTCTTTGTCTGGCACTTTGCTGGTGGCTTTGCGACCGCTTTTCGGTTGGAACATGGATTTATCTGCTCGGCTTTTTCTTTGGGATCGGAGGCGGTGCCGTGACAGCCTGGAAATTCGGGCAGAGCGTTCTGCGGCATCAGAAACGCATCGAGACGGAGCCGGACGGAAAAAAGAAGAAAAAGCGGGTGTCTTTCAACCGACATATTTAGAACGTGTCTGAAAAAGTTTTCACAGTTGACGAAGATCAAGTGGCAGAGAAAAGATTTCAGACTGATTTTAAGGGGAAAATCCATTAGAAAGGAAACAAGGCGATATGAGCAATTTCGGAGACAAGGTCCAGCCGGCCGTAAAAAAGGAGACGAAAAATGTTGCCATCTATACTGTTGTCGGCGTGGTTGTGATGTGGGTCGGGTTTCTGATCCTGCACCTGATCTGGCCGGAAAAAATCCCATTTGACTATCGGGTGATCCTCGGGGGAATCGGAGGCGGTGCCGTTGCGGTGCTGAACTTTTTCCTGATGGGCATGGCAGTACAAAAAGCAGTGTCCGAGACAGACGAGGCGGGAGCAAAACGGCGGATGCAGGCAAGCTATTCGCAGAGAAACCTGATGCAGATGCTCTGGGCAATTCTGGCGATTGTGCTTCCATGCTTTCAGTTTGCCGCAGGAATCCTGCCGCTTTTAATTCCGGGAACGGCCATCAAGCTGAAGGGCATAAAAACAGCATAAAGCGCTGAACCTGATCTTTGGCGAAAGCCGCAAAGACGGGACGGCGTTTTGAAACCGAAACAGCGAAGCAGCGATTCGGTTATGAGCAAGCAGCGAAGCGGATTGTGAAGATCCGCTTTGACAAAAGGTTCAAATTTTTTATTTTATCTCATACAGAGGAGGTGAGAAAAGAGAATGGAGGTTGATATCTCCGGTGCAAAAGTCTTTTTTACGATCCCGATCGATTTTCCGCTGTTCGGGAAAATTCAGATCAGCGAAACGCTGGTGGTAAGCTGGATTGTAATGGCACTCATTACCGGACTTTGCATCTGGCTCACAAGAGATTTGAAGATACGGAACATCTCCAAACGCCAGGCGGTGGCAGAAATGATTGTGGAGACCGCAAATAAATTCGTCATCGGCAACATGGGAGAAAAATTCCGGTATCTGATTCCTTTTGTGTCGGCGCTTTTCGCGACCAGCGTTGTCTCAAACCTGATCAGCCTGATCGGACTTCGAAGTCCGACAGCAGATCTTTCTACCGAGGCGGCCTGGGCTGTTGTGGTTTTCATCATGATCACCACACAGAAGATCAAAACCAACGGTTTTGGCGGATATCTGAAGGGCTTCACGACTCCGATTGCGGTTATGACACCGTTTAACGTTTTGTCGGAGCTCGCAACGCCGATCAGTATGGCGTGCCGTCACTTTGGAAACATCCTTTCCGGCGTTGTTATCAATGCCTGATCTACGGATCGCTGGCACTGGCAAGCGGAAAGCTGCTGGGACTGCTTCCCGGCGTGCTCGGAAGAACCCTTTCACAGATCCCGATTCTGGACGTCGGTGTCCCGGCTGTTCTGTCGGTCTATTTTGACTGGTTCTCCGGCGTGATGCAGGCCTTTATTTTCTGTATGCTGACTGTCATGTACATTGCGAATGCAGCAGAAGAAGGCTAAAGAGATTAAAAAATGAGGTTTACAAAAAGAAAATACAGGAGGAAAACAAGATGGATTTTCAGATTTTAGCAAAAGGTATCGCTCTCGCAGGATGCGCAATCGGCGCAGGATGCTCCCTGATCGCAGGTATCGGACCTGGTATCGGTGAAGGTAACGCCGTAGCAAAGGCACTTGAGGCAATCGGACGTCAGCCGGAATGCAAAGGTGATGTAACAAGTACGATGCTTCTTGGCTGTGCGATCGCAGAGACCACAGGTATTTACGGTTTCGTAACCGGCCTGCTTCTGATCTTCGTAGCACCGGGAATGTTCATGAACTTTCTGAAATAGTTGCAAGGAGTAAATGATTGCTAGGAGGAAAGAAACTATGCAGGTTCAGGAACTGGTAGGAATTGTCCCCTGGACTTTTATCGCACAGATCTGCAACCTCTTCATCCAGATGTATCTGATCAAACGGTTCCTTTTCAAACCGATCAATGAGATGCTGGAAAAACGGCGTGCGGCAGCCGATGCGGAGATCACAGACGCAGAGGCGGCAAAAAAAGAAGCCAACGCCATCAAAGAGGAATATGAGCAGAATATGCAGGAGGCCAAGGCAAAGGCCAACGAGATTCTCGAAAGCGCCAGAAAGACAGCGACGCTGCAGAGCGAGAAAATCGTAAAAGAGGCTTCCGAACAGGCAGCTGCCCTGAAAAACAAGGCAGAAAAAGAGATTGCCCAGGAGAAAAAGAAAGCGGTCAATGAAGTCAAAGGCGAGATCGGCGGCATTGCCATGGATATTGCCGGAAAGGTCATTGAACGTGAGATTAATGAAAAAGACCATGAGAAGCTGATAGATGAATTTATATCGAATGTAGGTGAAGCATCATACAGAAACTGCCAGAGTATACGGTGGGAGCCTGTATGAGCTGGCCGCAGAGGAGCATCTCGAAGAGGAAATCCTTTCCGAGATGAAGGAGATCCGAGCTCTGTTCCGGGAAAACCCGGAGTATCCGCGCCTTTTATCGGAGCCTTCGATTCCGCGAAAAGAGCGGATCGGGCTGATCGACGCGGCATTTGGCAGCCAGGCGGAACCGTATTTGGTCAATTTTATCAAACTGCTGTGTGAAAAAAATCTTCTCCGTGAATTCGGCGGATGCCAGGAAGCATTCCAGCGCAGATACTACGCAGCCCACAATATTGCTGAGGCAGTTGTGACGAGCGCAGCATCCCTGTCGAAGGAACAGGAAGAGCTTCTGAAGAAAAAACTGGAAACAATGAGCGGAAAAACGGTCGTGATGGAACTGAAAACCGATCCGTCCGTTCTGGCGGGTGTCCGCGTAGAACTCGACGGAAAGCTGTTTGACGGAACCGTAAAGGGACGTTTGTCCGAGCTTTCCAGAAGAATCAGCGATACAGTGGTGTAGGAGGAAAACATGCAACTGAAACCAGAAGAAATATCCAAGGTCATCCGCAGCCAGATCAAATATTATGAAAATGCGATCCGGCAGGATGAGACAGGCACCGTTCTGATGGTCGGAGACGGAATCGCAAGAGCCAGCGGTCTTTCGAACTGCATGGCGGGCGAGCTGCTGGAGTTTGAGGATGGAAGCTATGGAATGGCACAGAACCTCGAGGAAAACAGTGTATCTGTCGTTTTTATTCGGTTCCGGCGAGAACATCAGCGAGGGACAGCTTGTAAAAAGAACGGGAAAGGTCGTTTCGGTTCCGGTCGGAGAAGGTATGATCGGACGCGTTGTCAACGCGCTCGGCCAGCCAATCGACGGCGCAGGCCCGATTACGGCAGCAGAGTACCGTCCGATTGAAAGCCCGGCACCGGGCATCTGTGAGAGAAAAGGTGTTAATCAGCCGCTGCAGACCGGTATTAAAGCGATCGATTCCATGGTTCCGATCGGAAGAGGTCAGCGAGAGCTGATCATCGGAGACCGTCAGACCGGAAAGACAACGATCGCAACCGATACCATTCTGAATCAGAAAGGCAAGGATGTGATCTGTATCTACGTTGCCATCGGACAGAAACGTTCGACAGTAGCGTCCTTAGTAGAAAATCTTGAGAAGAACGGCGCAATGGCGTACACCATCGTCGTGGCAGCGACGGCATCCGAAGCGAGCCCGCTGCAGTATATCGTACCGTATTCCGGCTGTGCCATGGGCGAGTACTTTATGTATCAGGGAAAAGATGTGCTGATCATTTATGATGACTTAAGTAAGCACGCGGTTGCATACCGTGCACTCTCCCTGCTGATCCGCCGTCCGCCGGGACGTGAGGCTTATCCGGGAGATGTTTTCTATCTCCATTCCAGACTTCTGGAGCGTGCCGCAAAGCTGGACGATGAACACGGCGGCGGATCCATGACGGCCCTGCCGATCATTGAGACCCAGGCAGGCGATATTTCCGCCTATATTCCGACGAATGTCATCTCCATCACAGACGGACAGATTTTCCTTGAGACAGAGCTGTTCCACTCGGGCGTTATGCCGGCGGTAAACCCTGGCGTATCCGTATCCCGTGTCGGTGGAAATGCGCAGATTAAGGCGATGAAGAAGGTAGCCGGAACTCTGAAACTGATCTATTCCCAGTACCGCGAGCTGGCAAGTTTTGCACAGTTCGGATCCGATCTGGATGCCGATACAAAGGCGCGTCTGGAGCAGGGTGTGCGTATCGTGGAAGTATTAAAACAGAACCAGAATGCACCGGTTCCGGTAGAAAAACAGGTGGCCATTCTTTATGCGGTAACGAAAGGAATTCTGTCAAAGGTTGCAGCTGAGGATGTCCGCGCCTATGAGGACGGACTGTATACCTGGCTTGATACCGATGCAGAGGGTGCTGCCGTGATGCAGGAGATTTCCGCAACCGGAAAACTCGAGGCAGATACCGAAGAGAAGCTGAAAAGTGCGCTCGAATCGTACACCGAAAACTTTATCAATACAAGACCTGCAAAATAAGGAAAGAAGGAGGAGCCTATGGCTGCAAATATGAAAGCCGTAAAGCTGCGGATCAAAAGTGTCGAAAGCACGATGCAGATTACCAAGGCGATGGAACTTGTAGCGTCCTCCAAGCTGCGAAAAGCGAAGGAGCGGGCTGATACCTGCGTCCGTATTTTCAGGAGCTGTACCGCACTTTGCAGGATATTGCAAAAGGAAACACGGAATTTTATTCCATTTATGCAAAAGAGGCAAAAAACGAGAAATGCTGCTACGTGCTGGTTGCCGGAGACCGCGGCCTTGCGGGCGGATACAACGCGAATCTGTTCCGATGCTTTGAGGCAGATGCCAAAGGAAAAGAGATCTGTGTGGTTCCGGTCGGCAAAAAGGCAGTGGAGTATGCAAAATCCCGGAAGCTGGACATTCTGACGGACAGCTTTGCCGAGATCGCAAATCTTTCTGTGGCAGACAGCTTTGAGATCGCGCGCGCACTGTGCCGTGAGTTCCGGAAAGGGACCTTCGGACATGTGGAGCTTTGTTACACAAAATTCGTGTCGATGCTGTCGCAGATGCCGGTTTCCGTGCCGATCCTGCCTCTGATTGACATTGCAAAAGAGGACGGAGAGGATCCGGAAGCGAAAAAAATCCGGAATCTGATCCTGTATGAGCCAAACGGTGTCGAGGTATTCGAAGCGATTGTGCCGGAATACTTAGGCGGCCTGATCTACGGCGGTATCTGTGAGAGTGTGGCAAGTGAGCTTGCGGCACGCCGTACCGCAATGGAGGCGGCAACGGGAAATGCAGAGGAGATGATTGAACAGCTCAATCTGTATTACAACCGTGCCCGTCAGGCAAGCATTACGCAGGAGATCACGGAGATTGTCGGCGGTGCGGAAGGCGTGTAAGAGTGGAAACAAGAAAAGTGAGGAGAAGTCGTTAAATGAGTGAAAAACACATTGGCGAGGTTGTGCAGGTAACGGGTCCTGTTCTGGACATCCGTTTTCCGGAAGGAGAGCTGCCGGCACTTCTGAATGCCATCGAGATAGACAACCACGGCGAGAAGCTGGTTGTGGAAGTGGCGCAGCAGACAGGCGACAACATGGTTCGCTGCATTGCCATGAAGTCCACAGACGGACTTGTCCGCGGAACGAAAGCAGTCGACACGGGCGGCCCGATCGCCGTTCCGGTCGGAGAGGAGTGCTTAGGCCGCGTGTTCAACCTGCTCGGTGAGACCGTAGACAATAAGCCGGCACCGGAAACAGCAGAAAAATGGCCGATCCACCGCGATCCGCCGTCCTATGAGGAACAGGTTCCGGCAACGGAAATCCTCGAAACCGGAATCAAGGTCGTTGACCTGATCTGCCGTATGCCAAGGGCGGAAAAATCGGTCTGTTCGGCGGTGCCGGCGTTGGAAAACAGTCCTTATCATGGAGCTGATCCACAACGTGGCAACGGCGCACGGCGGACTTTCCGTTTTCACCGGTGTCGGAGAGCGTACCCGTGAAGGAAATGACCTTTACAACGAGATGAAAGAGAGCGGTGTTATCGATAAAACAGCACTGGTCTATGGACAGATGAACGAGCCGCCGGGAGCGCGTATGCGTGTCGGACTTTCCGGCCTTACCATGGCAGAATACTTCCGTGATGTGAAAAATCAGGATGTGCTGCTGTTCATCGATAATATTTTCCGATTTACGCAGGCAGGTTCCGAGGTTTCGGCTCTGCTTGGCCGTATGCCGTCCGCAGTAGGATACCAGCCGACGCTGGCAACCGAGATGGGCGCACTGCAGGAGCGTATTACGTCCACGAGAAAGGTTCCATCACATCGGTACAGGCTGTTTATGTGCCGGCCGATGACCTGACCGACCCGGCTCCGGCAACGACATTTACCCATCTGGATGCCACGACGGTACTTTCCCGTGAAATTTCCAGCCAGGGTATTTATCCGGCCGTTGATCCGCTCGATTCTACCAGCCGTATTCTGACACCGGAAATCGTAGGCCATGAGCACTATGAGGTAGCGCGTGCCGTACAGCAGGTGCTGCAGAGATACAAAGAGCTGCAGGACATTATCGCCATCATGGGTATGGACGAGCTGTCCGAAGAGGATAAGCTGACGGTCAGCCGTGCCCGTAAGGTACAGCGTTTCCTGTCCCAGAGCTTCTCGGTAGCGGAGCAGTTTACCGGTATGGAAGGAAAATACGTGCCGTTAAAAGAAACTCTGCGCGGATTCCGCATGATCCTTGACGGCGAGTGCGATGATCTTCCGGAGAGCTGCTTCCTGTTTGCAGGAACCATCGACGAGGTATTTGAAAAAGCAAAAGCACTGAATCAGTAAAGGAGGAATGACGTATGAGTACATTTCCTTTACGTGTCGGCACGCCGGACGGACTTCTCTATGAGGGTGACGTAGCGCGCGTTGTCTGCAGAACCATCAGCGGCGACCTGGCAATTCTGCCGGGGCACTGCAATTACTGCACTGCACTTGGTATGGGCGAGGCGCATATTGTGCTGGAGGACGGAACGAGAAGAAATGCCGCCTGCATCGGCGGAATGCTTTCCATGATGAATGGGGTCTGCCGTGTTCTGGCAACGACCTGGGAGTGGGAAGAGGATATTGATGCAGAGCGCGCCGAGGCTGCCAAACACAGGCCGAGCAGGCGCTGGCAAACGGCGGTCTGACAGACAAAGAATACCGTATTGCCGAAGCAAGCTGCAGCGTGCGCTGGTGCGGCTGAGTGTAAAAGAATAAAAAACAAAAAGCCTTCGACGAATTCAGAAAAATCCTATCGTCGGAGGCTTTTTTAATTTACAGGAAACTTCGTTGAAATTTCCTGTGTGTCTTTAAAGAGCAAAAATTCCGCAGATTAAGAATCCCGATACGGCGAGAGCAGCACTGATCAGGACGTAAGGAAACTGCGACACGGCATGTGACATATTGTCAATCTCGCAGGTCGCGGAGGAAAGAACCGTTGCGTCGGAATAGAAGCATGCATGGCTTCCGAAAACACCGCCGGATACGACAGCGCCAAGTGCCAGAAGTACATTAGCATCAAGGGCGATGGCAAGCGGAACAACGATGGAAACGGCTACGGCCTCAATTCCCCAGAAAGAGCTGGTGACAAAGGTCAGAACTGCAATGACAACAAAAATAATAGCTGCCAGTGTTTTGGCATTCATATACGGAACACACAGGTTGATGACGTATTCCGAGAGTCCCATTTCGCCGCAGGCAGTCTTGATCATAAAGGATGCAAGAAGAATGGCGAGAACCGGAAGAATATCTGCAAAGCCGGCAAAGAACAGTTCCACGTACGCGTAAAGGTCATTTTTTTCCGCGGAAGATAAAGAATCATACAGGAAGCAAGAGCAAGAATAATCGCCTGCATCATATCCTGTGTGGCTACTGTCACACCGATCAGAATTCCGATGGGGATCAGAAAATCCAGTATATTTCCGGCATTGGTATTTTCGGGCGGGTAATCAACGCTCATTCCGGCCATGGCAATGTCAACGGAAGGGGCATTGTGCATTTTTGGATGCTCCGGTGTCTGCTCTTTCTTTTCCAGATCGGTATAGGCATCTTTCATTTTTCCGAGCTTTGGCATCAGTTTGCAGGCAAACAGAATGACAACCAGAAGTGCAGCCATGGGATAAAACATATAAGGAAGCACTTTTAAGTAAACACTCATACCGGTGGAAAAGCCCATATTGAGAATGTCCGGTTCCTGAATAAAAACACCGGAATAAAAAACTACCCAGGTGGAAAAGGGAATCAGTGCACAGACAGGTGCACCGGTTGAGTCAATGATATAGCAAGGGCCTGGCGTGGGACTTTTCGTTTATCACAGACATCCTTCATACAGGTTCCAACGGTCATGATGTTGAGATAATCATCGACAAAAATAATGATTCCGAGAAATACCGACATCATCATGGTGATCCGTTCATTTTTACAGAAGCGGCTTAACAGGTTGGAAAAACCAAGTGTTCCTTTTGCCTCGCGGAGCAGGAAGATGAAGCCTCCGAACAGTCCGCAGAGAAGAAGAATATACTGGTTATCTGCGTTGCTGATCTCCGAAAGCAGCAGATCACACCAGGGTCCGATAAAAGCCGTTTTATACATGATGAGATAGGCAACCAGGGTTCCGAAAATCAGAGCTTCGAAAGATTTTTTCGTTTTTAATGCAAAAATCAGCATCGCCGCAGGCGGCAGCAGACATAAAATTCCATATTGCATAGCGGTTCTCCTTTGTAGTTAGAATATGTGATGCAGCGCACCGCTGTAAGAAGAGTTACAACAGGAAGAGACAGAGCTTTACTGTTTCGTCATGATACGATAAGTTTCCGGCCGCCGGTCACGGAAAAGCCCCCAGGAAAAACGTTCTTCGCGCAGGGCATCCAGATCGAAGGAGGCGTACAGGATTTCCTCGGTATCTCTTCCGGCAGATGCCACAAGCTCACCGGTTGCATCGGCAATAAAGGAAGAACCGTAGAAAGTAAGAGAAGAGGACTGGCCGCCATTTTCTTCACAGGGAGTTACGGTTTCGGTACCAATCCGGTTTGCAGCAGCAACCGGAACAAGATTTGCGGCAGCATGTCCCTGCATGACGCGTCGCCAGTGCCCGCTGCTGTCTACATTCAGGATCGGCTCACTTCCGATCGCGGTAGGATAGAGCAGGATTTCAGCCCCCTGCACAGCCATACATCGTGCTGTTTCCGGAAACCACTGATCCCAGCAGATGCCGACGCCGACGGTTCCAAAACGTGTTTCAAAGACTTTGAATCCCGTATCTCCCGGAGTGAAATAGAATTTTTCCTGATAAAAATGATCGTCCGGGATATGGGTCTTGCGGTAAACGCCAAGAATGGATCCGTCTGCATCAATCATGGCAATGGAATTAAACAGGCGCTGAACATCCCTTTCATAAAAGCTGACCGGAATCACGACCCCAAGTTCTCCGGCAACGGCCTGAAAACGCCGGACAGCGGGATTTTCTGTCAAAGGCAGGCATAATCATAATAATCGTATCGCTTTTCCTGACAAAAATACGGTCTTTCAAATAATTCAGGAAGAAGGATGAGATTGGCGCCGTTGGAAGCGGCTTCACGGACCATGGTCTCTGCTTTGTCTATATTTTCCTGTACCTGGCTGCAGCATGAAAACTGCAGTGCGGCAATTTTTATATTTTTCATAATCTGTTTCCTCTTTTCTTTGCCGGAATCTGCTGGGTAATACAGTGAATGTTGCCTCCGCCGGTCAGAATGACGCGTGCATCGACAGGAGGATCCGTCGATCCGGAAAGCATTTTCCGAGAATTTCTGCAGCCACGGTATCGTTTTCATCGCCGAAACGGGGAAGAAGGACACAGTGATTGGCAAGATAAAAATTGATATAGCTGGCGGCAAGGCGTTCCCCGGCTTCCCGCTGGTCTTCGCCAGCTTCAAAATCATAGCCGAGAAGATCTTCTTCTGTAATACAGATGGGATGCTTTGGAATGGGCAGCTTGTGAATTACAAAGCTTCGTCCCTTCGCGTCAACGGTATGGGAGAGAAGATCAAAAGCGGCCCTGCTTCTGGCATACTGAGGATCGTTTTCGTCATCTGTCCAGGCAAGAAGTACTTCTCCTGGCTTTACAAAGCAGCACATATTATCGATATGGCCGTTGGTTTCATCGTTGTAAATACCAAAAGGCAGCCAGATGATTTTCTCGACCGAAAGATACTGACGCAGCTTTTCTTCAATTTCCGCTTTTGTAAGAGAAGGATTGCGCCCAGGACTCAGCAGACATTCTTCGGTCGTAAGCAGGGTTCCTTCCCCGTCAACATGGATGGAGCCGCCTTCCAGAACAAAGGGGCGGGCATTATAGAAGGAATCTCCGAGAAAACTGCAGATTCGTTCCGGAACCTCACGGTCATGCTCAAAGTGGGAGTACAGACCGTCATACTGGCCGCCCCAGGCGTTGAATTCCCATTGAATGCCTCTTCGCCCACCCTGATCGTTGACCACAAACGTAGCGCCGGTATCTCTTGCCCAGGCATCCTCTGTCGAGGCTTCAATCAGATGAATCCGGTCGGAGGAAAGCAGTTCCTGTGCCGATGCTTTATCCTGTGGCCGGACGAAAAGATAAACCTGCTCATAGGCGGCAATTGCTTCTGCAATTTCTGCAAATGCAGCTCTTGCCGCTTTTGCCCCGTAATTCCAGGAACCGGGGCGCCACGGCCAGATCATCAGCGTGCTTCGTGGGGCTCAAATTCGCCCGGCATGTAAAAGCCATCGGTTTTTGGGGTTCTAAGACAATCGGTTTTTGAAATCTTCATATCCAAACTCCTTTATCATTCGGCAGTTTCCAGCTTTGTCCATCACCGCGATGGAAGGGAGTGGGATTCCGTTAAAGGTATTGGTTTTTACCATCGAATAAATCGCCATATCTTCAAAATACAGTCTGTCACCGATCCGGATTTGGGAATCGAAGGAATATTCGCCGATTACGTCGCCCGCCAGGCAGGTATTGCAGGAAAGGCGGTAGGTATAAGGCTTTTCCCCGGGCAGTCCGCTGCCTTTGAGCGGAGGGCGGTACGGCATCTCAAGCACATCCGGCATATGGCAGGCAGCGGAAGTGTCAAGAATTAAAATTTTTCCGTTATTTTCAACAATATCGAGAACTTCCGTGACATTGTAGCCTGCGTTTAAGGCAACTGCTTCCCCGGGCTCCAGGTAAATCTGAAGACCATACGTTTCTTTCATATGGTTGATACAGGAAATCAGGCGTTCGATATCGTAATCCTCACGGGTGATATGATGTCCGCCTCCCATGTTAAGCCAGTTCATTTTAAAAAGCCACTTGCCGAATTTTTCTTCCACGGCGCGCAGTGTGGTTTCCAGATCATCCGAATTCTGTTCACAGAGGGTATGAAAATGAAGACCGTCCACAAGATCGGCCAGTTCGTCTGTAAAATCGCAGGCGCGGATGCCATGCGGGAGCCGGGCGCACAGGGATCATAAATCGCATGGTCTTCCTGCGTGGAGCATTCCGGGTTGATGCGAAGTCCGGCTTTTGCGGTTCCGGAAGCCTTAAGTACGGGGAGGTACGTTCGGAGCTGCTTTTCTGAATTGAAAATAATATGATCGCAGATCTGTGCGAGCTCTTCCATATCCTGCGGGCGGTAGGCCGGAGAATACACATGATTCTCCAGCCCCATTTCTTCCTTGCCAAGCTGCGCCTCATAGAGTCCGCTGGCAGTCGTTCCGCTGATATATTTTCCAATCAGCGGATATTCCGAAAAACAGGAAAAGCATTTCTGAGCCAGCAGAATTTTTGCACCGGTGCGTTCTTCTACCTGGTGCAGGATCTTTAAGTTTTCTTCCAGTTTGCCTTCATCAATGACAAAACAGGGAGTTGGCAGTTCGTTTATCTTATACATAGGCTTAATCTACTAAAACAGGATTTTCTACGACCTTCCACGGAAGACCCCACTTGTTGAGTGCTTCCATATACGGATCCGGATCGAATTCATCTGTGGTGTAGACACCCGGCTTGTTCCAGAGACCGCTCACGACCATCATGGTTCCGATCATGGCCGGAACGCCGGTGGTGTAGGAGATCGCCTGAGACTCTACTTCCCGGTAGCATTCCTGGTGGTCACAGACATTGTAAATGTAAATGCTTCTTTCTTTTCCGTCCTTGATACCGGTAAAAATACAGCCGATGTTGGTTTTACCCACGGTGCGCGGGCCAAGGGTGGAAGGATCCGGGAGAAGCTCTTTTAAAAACTGGATCGGTACGATCTGCTGTCCGTTGAAGGTAATCGGAGTGGTGGAGAGAAGTCCTACATTTTCCAGACATTTCATATGGGTCAGATAGCTCTGGCCGAAGGTCATGAAAAAGCGGATTCTTTTTACGCCCGGGATATTTTTTGCAAGAGCCTCAATTTCTTCATGGTGAAGAAGGTACATATCCTTCTCGCCTACCTCATCGAAGTTATATTCCCGTTTGATCGACATTGGCGGAATTTCTACCCAGTGGCCGTTTTCCAAGTAAGAGCCGGGAGCGGATACCTCGCGGAGGTTGATTTCCGGATTGAAGTTGGTTGCAAACGGATATCCGTGGTCGCCGCCGTTGCAGTCCAGAATATCAATCGTGTGAATTTCATCGAAATAGTGTTTCTGTGCATAGGCTGCAAAGACACTGGTGACGCCCGGGTCAAAGCCGGTTCCGAGAAGACCGGTGATGCCGGCTTCCTTGAAACGGTCCATATAGCCACTGCCAGGAGTAATCAAAGTAAGCAGAAAAGCCAAGCTCTTCGCATCTCTTTTCGTAGATTGCACGCCATGCCGGATCATCCGTATTTTCTGCTTCGTAATTTGCAGTATCGATGTAAGGAACCTTACATGCGAGGCAGGCATCCATAATGGTAAGATCCTGATAAGGAAGAGCCAGATTTAATACGGCATCCGGCTGATACTGTTTGATTAAGGCGATTAATTCTTCTGTGCAGTCGGCATCCACCTTTGCTGTTGTGATAATGGTTTTTGTGGTCGGAGCCAGCTTTTCTTTTAAAGCATCGCACTTGGAAAGGGTGCGGCTTGCAATCATAATTTCAGAAAATACTTCACTGTTCTGGCAGCATTTGTGAATGGCTACGGATGCAACACCGCCGCATCCGATGATCATAACTTTGGACATTGTTTGGTTCTCCTTTTTCAGAAAATGGTGTTGGGTTCATCTTTGGCTATAAGCACGAAAAAAGACAGATGACGTGCATCATCTGTCTAAAAATCGAAATTTATACATGATCGTATTGTGCAAACTTCAGGGGATGGACAAAAATCCAGGCTTCCCCCTGTTTTCCTATGCAGAAATATATAGTCACGTACTCTTATTGACCGTTTCATAAGATGATGTGCTCGTCGTAGAGCATCGATTATAAAGTAATCAACTCATAAAATTTGCGCTTTTAACGCAATCAATAATGTGGCTCTTAACCACGCTCGGCAACTACCCCTGCCTGTCCGTCGGTTTTTTACCAGAGGCATATATTTTGCATAAGAACAGAATTGTTCGCTTGCAGTTCCAAATTATAAAGTGAAATGACATGGATGTCAAGAAAAATTTGTGAAACTATTCAGAGCCATGCGAAATGGAAGAAAAATCACAGGGTGATCCAGTAACGCTCCAGTGTTTTGTTTTCATCGGCACGATAAGCGGTGCCGTCGAACCGGCCGCCATTTTTCAGGATCGTTCTGCGGCTTCCTTCGTTGGTATCCAGGCAGCAGACCAGAATTTCGGAAAGGCCGAGGCTTTTGCAGTACGGCTGCACATTTTTCAGCATCCAGGAGCATAGCCTTTTCTGCGTTCCGACGGGCGGACGGAGTAGCCGATGTGGCCGCCCAAGGTGCGCAGAAAATCGTTCAGGTAGTGGCGCACCTGAATCATGCCGACAAGGCGGTTGTCTGATTTGCGGATGCACAGAAACTGTGTTGCGAGAACCATGCCCTCCGGCAGAGTCTCCTCTCTGGTATACCGCATGGTATCTTCAAGATACGCCTTCATATCATCAAACCGGCGAAGCGGTCCGCAGCGTCCATGGAATCGCTGTTTTCCAGAAAATCGTTCCGGTAGGCGGCGAGTTCGGCGAAGTATTCCTCCGACGGTTCAACTAACATCAGTTCATCGTTCATCCTTAGCATTTCTCCGGTTCCGGATACTCGACGCCGAAGGTCTCAACGGTAACGGTAGCCATTCTCTGCGGCTGCAGCGGTTTGTCGCTGTAGTCGGTGTTGACAGATGCGATTTTATCTACGACTTCCAGGCCTTCTGTTACTTTTCCGAAAGCAGCGTATGCGCCGTCCAGATGCGGAGCAGCTTTGTGCATGATGAAGAACTGGCTTCCTGCGCTGTCCGGGAACATGGTACGTGCCATGGAGAGAACGCCTGGGGTGTGTGCGAGGTTGTTCTCAAATCCGTTCTGGGAGAACTCACCCTTGATGCAGTAATCCGGGCCGCCGCGCCTGTGCCAGCAGGATCTCCGCCCTGGATCATGAATCCCGGGATGACGCGGTGGAAGATCAGGCCGTCATAGAAGCCTTTTTTTACCAGACTGATGAAATTGTTTACGGTGTTCGGCGCGATTTCCGGGTAAAGCTCTGCTTTCATCACATCGCCGTTTTCCATAGTAATTGTAACGATTGGGTTAGACATAATTGTTTTCCTCCTGATTTTTTTACGATTTTTTGATAAAGACGTAAGTAGCCATTTTTCGAAGAAAATGAGCGGATTACGAATGTTTTTGATGATTACTGGAGTGCAAAGCACGTAGCGATCTGGTATCAAAGGGGGCAAACCCCTTTTTTCAGATCATTACTCCAGGAATGTCTCATGGATCGCACGCATTGCCTGATCTGCGTATGCTTCGTCGATCAGGGCAGTGATGCGGATTTCTGAGGTGGTAATCATCTCGGTATTGATTCCTGCATTGGCGAGCGCGCCGAACATTTTGGCAGCCACGCCCGAATGGGAGCGGACACCGGCTCCGATGACGGAAATCTTTGCCACGTTCTCATCATAATCCAGCTTTTTGATGCCGAGCGAATCCTTATTGTCGTTCAGCACATCGATCGTGCGCAGCATATCCGGCTTTGCAACGGTAAAGGAAACGGACTTTGTGCCGTCCTTTCCGAGTGACTGGATCATGACATCGATGTTCAGATTGTTCCGATCCAGTAAATTTAAGAGGCGGAACGTACTCTCCGGATCGTTGCCAAGGCCTGCAACACGGATTTTTGCCACATTTTTGTCGGCAGCCACGCCGCTGATTAACATTTTTTCCATTTTGGTTTTCTCCCTTACCATCGTTCCGGAATTCCGGTTCAGACTGGAGCAGACCAGAAGTTCCACGCCGTATTTTTTTGCGATTTCCACGCATCTGCTGTGAAGGACTTTTGCGCCGAGCGAAGCCATCTCCAGCATTTCATCGTAAGTTACCTCTTCCATCTTGCGCGCATTCGGTACAATCCGCGGATCTGCGGTGTAGACGCCGTCTACATCCGTGTAGATTTCACAGACATCCGCGTGCAGCTCTGCAGCGAGGGCAACCGCAGTCGTATCGGAGCCGCCGCGTCCGAGCGTTGTGATATCATCGTATTTGTTGATCCCCTGGAAGCCGGTGACAATGACAATTTTGTTGTCATCCAGCTCTTTACGGATGCGCTCGGTGTCGATCCGTTTGAAGCGCGCGTTCTGATAATCGGAGGTCGTGTGCATCGGTACCTGCCAGGCATTTAAAGAAACAGCACTGACGCCCATCTGAATCATGGTTATGGCCATCAGGGAAACGGAAACCTGTTCACCGGTGGCAAGAAGCATATCCATCTCGCGGCGGGACGGTTTTTCCGTAATCTGTTTTGCGGTTGCAATCAGTCCGTCCGTCGTTTTTCCCATCGCGGAGAGAACGACAACGACCTGGCTTCCGGCCTGCTGTTTTTCGATGCAGCGCTGTGCTACATTGCGGATGTGCGCAAGATCTGCGACGGAGCTTCCGCCAAATTTCATTACAGTCAGCATAACAGTTTTGATCTCTTTCCTTTTTGATTTACGCGGACAAAAGCGCAGAGCGTGTTTTACCGCGTTTTCCGGGCCGAAAAAACAGGAGTGGGACGTTTTGGGGCCGCGAAACTCTGATACATAGTATAGCGAAAACAGATAGAAAAAGCAAGGAAAAGCACAAGGAAAAGCACAAGGAAAAGCGGTTTCGTTCTGCGGTTGTATTACCTTTTTGTTTGTGTTAAAATGATAGGCAGAAAAGAGGAGAAGAAAGCATATGATCATAGAAACAAATTCTGCGTCGGAGACGCTTGCCCTTGGCGAAAAGCTGGGAAAAGCGGCGAAGCCTGGCCAGATTTATACATTAAACGGAGACCTTGGTGTTGGAAAAACCGTTCTGACGCAGGGCTTTGCAAAAGGACTTGGCATCACAGAGGCAGTCAACAGTCCCACATTTACCATTATTCAGGAATATACGGAAGGACGTCTGCCATTTTATCATTTCGATGTTTACCGGATCGGTGATATAGAAGAAATGGAAGAAATCGGATACGATGATTATTTTTTTCGGTGAGGGTGTCTGCCTGATCGAATGGGCAGAACTGATTGAAGAGCTGATCCCGGAGGGTGCGATTTCGATTACGATAGAAAAAGACCTCGAAAAAGGGTTTGATTACCGGAAAATTACGGTGGAATAAAAGAAAAAAATCCTGAATGTGGTGGAAAAACAAAAGGAAATCGTAAAGATTCCTGTTTCCGGCAGACTGCCAAAATGAGTTGCACAGGAAGGAAATATCGGAAAGGAAACAAAAAATTATGAAAATACTTGCACTGGACAGCTCCGGCCTGGTGGCTTCGGTGGCTGTTGTTGAAAATGACACACTGCTTGCGGAATACACCGTAAATTATAAAAAAACACATTCCCAGACTCTGCTTCCGATGCTGGATGAAATCTCGAACATGACAGAGCTGGATCTTTCGACGATCGATGCGATTGCAGTTGCCGGAGGTCCGGGCTCGTTTACCGGTCTTCGCATCGGTTCTGCAACAGCCAAGGGACTTGGTCTGGCACTTGAAAAACCACTGATTTCCATTCCAACGACGGCGGCAATCGCGTACAATATCTGGGATACTGACAAATTTGTCTGCCCGATCATGGATGCGAGAAGAAACCAGGTCTATACCGGAGTTTACTGCTACACGGATCATCGTCTCGATACGGTCTGGGAACAGGATACGATGAGCATTGAGGCACTGGCGGAGGGCCTGAACTGCCTCGACCACGAAGTGATTTTCCTCGGGGACGGCGTTGCGGTTTACCGGGAAAAAATTAGAGGCACTGCTGACGATTCCGTTTTCCTTTGCACCGGCACACGTCAACCGCCAGAGAGCGGCAGCCGTCGGAGCACTGGCTGAGGTTTATTACAAAGAAGGTAAGATTCAGACGGCAGAAGAGCACGAGCCGGAATACCTGAGAAAATCGCAGGCGGAGCGTGAAAGAGCGGAGCGGGAATCTGTGAAGCATGCCGATGTGGTGAAAAAACAGGAGAACGGAGAAAAAAGCGAATGATCACAATCCGTGAAATGCAGATCGATGATCTGGAGCAGGTGATGCCGATTGAGGAGGCCAACTTTTCGATTCCGTGGACAGAAACCGGATTTTTTACATTTCTGATCCGTGACGACGCACTGTTTCTTGTAGCAGAGGAGGACGGTGAAATTTTAGGATATCTCGGAATCCTGATTTCCTTTGATGAAAGTGAGATCACAAATGTCTGCGTGGCAGAAAAAGCGAGAAGACGCGGCATCGGCCGTGCACTGATGGAAGAGCTGTTCCGTCGGATGCAGGAGAGAAAGGTGCGCGTCATTCATCTGGATGTGCGCATCGGCAATACGCCGGCACGGAATCTGTACGAGAGCCTCGGCTTTGTACAGGACGGCATGCGGAAGGGGTACTACGATCTCCCGAAGGAGGACGCAGTGCTGATGAGCCGGACGGATGAATCGGTTCCGAAGAGGTAGAGAGAAATCGTTATTGTATACGCATTTAACGCACAGGACTTTCCTTTCATTCCCAGTAGGAATGGCGGGAAAGATGTGTTACAATCGACAGGACACAGGAGAATCTGATTTCTGTTTTGTGTCAGGAACGAAGAAAGAAACGTTTTTTGATACACGGGAGGAAGAAAAATGCGGAAATACAACAAAAACACAAATGAGCTGGAAGCGGCGGTGTGTAACTGCTGCGGAAAAAGCATGAAAATACAGAATGGAATGCTGCTGGAGGGGATCTGCTCGGTCGACACGACGTGGGGGTACTTTTCCGGGAAGGACCTGGAAAAGCATGAGTTTGATCTGTGCGAGGAGTGCTACGATCGGATTACATTGTCGTTTGCGGTTCCACCGGAAATTTCGGAGGACACGGAGGTTTAGAATTTCGGGCAGTTCGGCATCGTTCTGGAAGAAGGGGAAGGTGCAATGCAAAGAGGTTTTACGATTCAGTCGAAGGTGGATGGACTGATGCTTGACGGGCTTGTGGTGGAGCCGGAGGAGGGCGTACAGCGGACGGCGCTTCTGCAGCTCAGCCATGGAATGAGCGAATACAAGGAGCGGTATCTGCCGTTTATGGAGTTTATGGCGGAACACGGTGTAGTGTGTGTGATTCATGATCACCGCGGGCACGGAAAGAGTGTGAAGTCGGAGCAGGATCTCGGATTTATGTACGGCGCAGGCGGCGCAGGGCTTGTGGAGGATCTGTTTCAGGTTACGGTATGGGCAAAAAAAGAGTACCCGGATCTGCCGTTTATTCTGATGGGACACAGTATGGGATCCCTGGTTGTGCGCACGTATGCGAAGGAGCATGATAGGGAGCTGGATGCGTTGATTGTGTGTGGTTCACCGAGCAAGAATTATCTGCGGCCGCTGGGTGCGGCTGTAGGACACGCAGAAGCGGCGGTGCTCGGGGATGAGCATCGGAGCAATCTTCTGGAGGCGATGTCGTTTGGATCGTTTGCGGCGCGGTTTGCGGATGAGAAGAGCCGGTTCGCCTGGTGCTGTTCGGACCCGGAGGTGGTGCGGGAGTATGAAGAAAACCCACTCTGTGGCTTTACGTTTTCGGATGATGCTTTTTTTGCGCTGAATGACCTGCTGAAGGAGACGTATGGATTCCATGGATGGCATTGCACAAACCGGAAGCTGCCGGTGCTGTTTTTGTCCGGCGGGGATGATCCGTGTTATGTGAATGTGCGGCGCTTTAAAAAATCCATTGACCATATGCGGCTGATCGGGTACCGCAATGTCAGAGGAAAGCTGTATCCGGGAATGCGGCATGAAATACTGAATGAGAAAGAGAAGTACCGCGTGTATGGCGATGTCTGGAAGTGGTTGAAGAAAGAAAAAGTGGTGGGGAATGTGGAGGGGGGAAGCACACCCCGCAGACCCCGGACGGCGCTCTGGCAGGGAGCGGCGGTGTTTGATCATTTTTTGAAAACGCTCATCAGCAAAAAACTGATGAGCGTTTTTTTCAATGTAAGTAAATTTTTGACGATCACATGATCCATCCAAATACGGTGGAAAGGACGATCATAATCATAGAAAAGACAAACGAGTTCACCGACATCAGCGTCGCCCGCTGCCTGGACGGGATCATGTCATTGAGCAGAATATCGGTCCGGACTTCAAGAAAATCATCGGAAAAGGATCCGATAAATCCGCCGAAGACCATAAGGGCCGGCAGTCCGGTAAAGCTCATAAGAAAGGCGAAAAGTACACCGATCGTGCCAAACAGCAGAATCGCGCGGTAGCGGTATTTGTGAAAGTATGCCGTCATCCGCGATCCCAGTGCCGCGCCGAGTCCCATCACGAAGAGGGCAGGTCCAAGCAGCGCGCTGTTCATGCCGGTGAGTGGCAGCTTCGCCTGTAAAAAGAAGAGAACCAGCGTAGAAACGGCACCGATGAGTGCGTTCACCAGCATAATATTTCTTGCTTTTTTCTCACGGACAAGAAACTGCCAGCTTTCCTGCACAACCGAAACGATTTCCTGTCCAACAGGATAATGAACTGGTGTTGCGTCCGTTTTTACTTCCGCAAGGCGGAATGAAATGCCAAGCGCAATCAGCCCGAAGAAGAGATCAATCGCATACGCGCGCCGGTATCCCAGCCACAGGGCAAGGCCTGCGCAGAGCGTTGCGGTGGAATTGGTGATACGGTACAGCATCATTTCAGTAGAAGAAAAACGGGCATAAATCCTTCGTCCCCGTTCTGCTTCAGACTGTCATACGCAAGTGCCTCCCGTGTGCCGGATGCAAGGTTATAGCTGAGCGCACTGCATCCAAGCGCAAGCGCCGTTGTGGCAAAGCCGGTGGAAAAAATCATCAGCGTACCGGAAATCAGGCGGCCACCTGACTTGCAATCAGCGTTTTCCGTCGCCCGAAAACATCGGCGACAACGCCGGAGGGGAGTTCAAAGCAGAGGCTCACGATATGGAAAATACTTTCGAGCATCCCGATCTGCAGCAGCGAAAATCCACGGAGTGCGAGCAGTGCAACCCACGAAGCCGCCGCAATCTGAAAATAGCCGACCGTGGTCATAAGATATAAAGTTCGTATTTGTTTTCTGGTATTTTTCTCAGACATAAAAAAATCTCCTTGTCAAAATATAGTAAAATTCTGATGGGGAGATACGTGCATTTTCTGTGTGATTTTAAGAATACAAGATGTGAAGTTTACTTAAAAAAGAGCGCACTATCCCCATAAACAGCTGAAACATCGCCATTTGTGAGGTGAAGAAACTGGTTTTTCCAGATCATAGTGCTACTCCTTTTGTAATCATAATTTTTTACCAGAATACCACCGGAAACGGAAAAAGTCAAAGAAAAATTTTGACAAAAATAAAAAAAACTATTGACTTTCAAGTATACTTTAATGCTACAATTTTTTCAACAATACTGAGGAAACGAAGGTTTTCTGCGGAAAAGAAAGGGGATATTTTAACATGAGTGTAGATGTAACAAAAATGCCGAAATTAGGATTTGGCATGATGCGCCTTCCGGAGAAGGACGGAGAACTGGATTTGGAGCAGATCTGTAAAATGGTCGATGCGTACCTTGCCTCCGGAATGAACTATTTTGACACCGCCTATATGTACTGCGGCGGAAAATCGGAGAGCATCGTGAAAAAAGCGCTGGTAGAGCGTCATCCGAGAGAAAGCTTTACTCTGACAACCAAACTTCCGCAGTGGATGATGGACGAGGGCATCGAAGGCCGTGACCGCATTTTCAACGATCAGCTCGCGCGCACCGGAGCAGGCTACTTTGATTATTACCTGCTGCACAGTGTCGAGGACGGCGCAAACTATGACGCTATGTGAAATACGACTGTTTAACTTGGGCCAAGAAGAAAAAAAAGAGGGAACTGATCAAACACTTTGGTTTCTCCTTCCACGGAACGCCGGAGCTGCTTGACAAGATTCTCTCCGAGCATCCGGAGGTTGAAATTGTCCAGATCCAGATGAACTATGCTGACTGGGACAATCCGCTGATCCAGTCCGGACGTCTGTATGAGGTGCTTCGGAAATACGATATGCCGTTCCTTGTTATGGAGCCGGTAAAGGGCGGTTCCCTTGCATCAGCAGGCAAAGAGATTGAAGCAGAGATGAAACGTGTTCATCCGGATGCATCGATTGCGTCCTGGGCACTCCGCTTTGCGGCTTCCCTCCCGGGTGTTGCAACCGTGCTCTCCGGTATGTCAAACGAGGAACAGATGGAGGATAATATCAAAACCTTCCGAAATTTTGTACCGTTAAACGAGGAAGAAAAAGCAGTGATCGCCAAAGCACAGGAAGCGCTGAAAAAGAGTCCGGCGGTTCCATGTACCGCCTGTCGTTACTGCTGCGACGGATGTCCGATGGGAATCGCGATTCCGGATGTGTTCAAGGCATTGAATACCATCCGCCTGTATGGAGAAGAAGACCGCGCGAAAAATTATTATAAAAAGCTGCTGGAAACATCGGGAAAAGCAGAAGACTGCGTGCAGTGCGGTCAGTGTGAGAGTGTATGCCCGCAGCATCTGCCGATCATTGACCTGTTAAAAGAAGCGTCCGAAAAGCTTGACGTGCCGGTGACGGAATAAGAGGATTGCGAATATCCGCTTTTGCATATGCTTTAGAAAAAGGCTCCCCGAATACTCTGAAAAAAGAGTATTCCGGGGAGCCTTTTTTTCTATGGGAAATCTTGTTGGAATTTCCTGCGGAGAAAAAGATCCTTTGGGCAGGATTGCACTGCGCGGAAAAAATGTGCCACTTGCGAGAGATGTGACGGAGCGGTTTACGACCGGAAAAATGGAATGTAAAAAAGAAAAAACTCATGTTTTACATAAACTTAACATCTCTGAGATTTTGCATTTTACACGCCGTTGTTATGATGAAACCTGTAAAAACGAAATGTAAAAAACGTCGGGATTGCGATTTTACAAAATAGAAATCACAAAAATCCCGTGTGAAAAGAGGAGAAAAGAATATTATGAAGAGAAAAGTAATTGCAATCACCTTAACCGCAATGATGGCTGCAGGAATGCTTGCAGGATGTGGAAGCAGCGATAGCAGCAGTTCTTCCACAGCAGACACTACAAAAGAGGCTTCTGCAACAGAGGCAGATGGCAGCACAGACGGTGACAGCACCGCAGCAGGCGGAGATTTTTCCGGACAGATCAGCGTGATCTCCCGTGAGGATGGTTCCGGTACCAGAGGTGCATTCATCGAGCTGTTCGGTGTAGAAGAGAAAAACGATGCAGGTGAGAAAGTGGATAATACCACCGTTGATGCACAGATCACCAACAATACTTCCGTTATGATGAGCACAGTGCAGGTAACCAGCACGCAATCGGTTATATCTCCCTTGGATCCTTAAATGATGAAGTCAAAGCACTGAAAATCGACGGAGCAGAGGCAAGCGCAGAGAACGTAGAAAACGGTTCCTATAAAGTAAGCCGTCCGTTCAACATTGTAACAAAAGACGGTCTTTCCGCAGATGCGCAGGATTTCATGGACTACATCTTAAGCACCGACGGACAGCAGGTTGTTTCAGATGACGGATATATTGCAATCAAAGATACCAAAGCCTACGAAGGAAACTGCAGCGGTGAAAAGGTTGTGGTAGCAGGATCTTCCTCTGTAACACCACTGATGGAAAATTAAAAGAGGCTTATACAAAAGTAAATTCAAACGCTAACATCGAAGTACAGCAGAGCGATTCCACAACAGGTATCACTTCCGCAAGCGACGGTCTCTGCGACATCGGTATGGCATCCCGTGACTTAAAGGATGAGGAGAAATCCTCAGGGCTTACCGCAACCGTAATCGCAACCGACGGTATTGCTGTCATCGTAAACAAAGAGAACCCGACCGATGGGCTGACCAGTGATCAGGTAAAGAGCATCTATGTTGGCGACACAACCGACTGGGCAGATGTAAAATAAAGAATGTATAAAGCAATGGAAAAAGAAGTAAGGGCGAACAATGGAAAATCGCTCTTACTTCCGTATCCGAAAATGTTCAGAAAAAGAAGCTGTCTTTCGGAACAGTGCTTGAAAAAGCAGTTCGTAAGGAAAAAAACGAAAGTCTTTTTCAAACACGCTCCGCGAAACAATGAAATGAAAGGATTTATCTTATGAAACTAAGAGAAACGATCATGAAACTTGTATTCCTGATTGCGGCGTGCTGCTCCGTACTGGCTGTTGCACTGATCTGCATTTTCCTGTTCATGAATGGCGTTCCTGCTATTTTTAAAATCGGACCGCTGAAATTTTTGACCGGTACCGTGTGGAAACCGGGAAACAACATTTTCGGTATCCTGCCGATGATTGTCGGCAGTATCTGCGTGACCGGCCTTGCAATCCTGATGGGTGTGCCGGTTGCCATTCTTACTTCGGTGTTTCTTTCCCGTTACTGTCCGAAAAAGTTTTACGGCATCTGCAAATCAGGTATTAACCTGATGGCCGGTATTCCGTCTATCGTATATGGATTTTTCGGACTGGTCGTGATCGTCCCATTGATGGCACAGCTGACCGGCAAAAACGGAAACACAATGCTGACGGCATCTATTCTTCTGGCCGTTATGATTCTTCCGACCGTGGTCGGTGTAACAGAATCCGCCATTACAAGCGTTCCAGAATCCTACTATGAAGCAAGCCTTGCCTTGGTGCAACGCATTCCCAGAGCGTTTTCTTTGCAGTTGTCCCGGCGGCAAAATCCGGAATCCTGGCCGGCATCGTTCTTGGCATCGGACGTGCCATCGGAGAGACAATGGCAGTGATTATGATTGCCGGAAACCAGCCTCGTATGCCAAAAGGAATCACAGAAGGCCTTCGTACCATGACAGCCAATATTGTACTGGAGATGGGATATGCATCCGGACTTCACCGGGAAGCGCTGATTGCAACGGGTGTTGTGCTGTTTGTCTTTATCCTGCTGATCAATTTATCGGTGTCTATGCTGAACCGGAGGGTACATTATGGTGATTAAAGAAATGGAGCTGTAAATACAAT
>ENA-OQBJ01000251-OQBJ01000251.1-human-gut-metagenome-genome-assembly--contig:-NODE-251-length-29203-cov-3.091656_pt1 | contig 29203 bp, 43 predicted proteins | sample MGYA00242743_ERZ504545 | MGnify/ENA primary metagenome ERZ504545 (study PRJEB26092, sample SAMD00036252) | human gut metagenome | host: Homo sapiens | study: EMG produced TPA metagenomics assembly of...
CTTTTTATAGAGTCTATATTTGATGATAAAATTGAATTTTTAACTGATTCGTAAACTAAAATAATTAAAGAAAATATTATGTGTAATATCACAATCAAAGTACGAAATATAATTTAAAAAGATTAATGCGTATTTTTCACCATATTTTTTGATATATAAAATCATAAAATAAGCTGTAATTATATTCTGGAATATATATCAAATCATCTTCACTCAAGCATACATGCTTTTCTAAAATACTTTTATTATCAAAAGTATTTAATAGATTAGAATATAAAAGTTCTGGAACCACCATTGAATCATACGTTTGTAATTCCTACAGCTGCTGAATTACAAATTGATTTTATAAAGCGATCTTTAGAATATCTTTCTTTATGAATAATTTTTTTGAACTTATGTCATACAAAGATAAGAAGCTTTTATCATCAATATCAGATATTGCATTATTACCTATACCAATAATATTTCCCAGAAATTCATTTTGTACTCTCGAATAATTAGATTGTCTCGAATCATTACGTAATATATATATATCCAGAGTGCCCTAACTCTTTATACCCCCCATGAGACTTAAAAGAAAGAACGTAAAATCATCCAATGTGTCATATATATGATTCAGTCTTTCAAGTCCTTTTCCCTTCGTATCAGGATATATTGTAATCGAATTTGGACAATACGTTAATATTTCAGATAAATTTTTTTTGTCAAACGTAGATTGAAATATAAAATCAACATTTAAGCTTGTGTTTTTTCTTAATTTTTATTTTAGATAATAGAGATGATATGTTTAATCTGTTATAGCTCCTATTATATTTTGATAATGTTTTTTATCTAGACTTTGAACCCCAATGGAATAACGCGTAAAATATGGATTGCCTACAATATCAAAATTAATATTTGAGGATGTATTTCAATTGATATTTCTTCAAATCTAGTATTTACTTTTGAAAAAAATGAAAAAAGCTCATCTAACTGTTTGTCACTCAATAGTGATGGCGTTCCTCCACCAAGATATAAGGATTCCAATTTTTTTATTTTTCAAATCGATACTTTTTGATCTTCTAGTTCAGCCAGTATTAAATCAAAATATTCATCAGGATCTTGGTGAATCCGAATGACAAATTAGGAATGTAATGACAATATGAGCAGATATCTTTACAATAAGGAAAATTGATATAAATTGCTTTAGTATCCAAAATGAATTCATTCATTATTAATTAACTCTTTTCCGAATTTGTATAAAGTGTGTTTTGAACGACAAAAGTCTTCTTTCAGTGATGAATTTTTACTAAAATAATACCTTTGAGATAAGCATCCACCTTGGCAAAAGTCTAAAATATCACATTGATAACATTCATTCAAAAGATCTGTTAGTTTTTGATAATTGGGAGACTGTAAACATTTTTCAATCGCATCTTCTAGATTTTGATTTTTTTTCTGTATTTATCGAAAAATCAGTTGCTGGTAGACAGTCACAAGGACCCATTAAACCATCCGGATATACACTAATGAAATTTAAGCATTTACTATTTGAATAATTACAATATCTGCTTGGTTTGCTATTCATAGATTGCATGATGCTCAAAAATGGCTCCAATGGAAATCTTGTATATAACTTATACTTTATATATAAATTTGACACATCTATTATAAACTTTGAATACTCTGACGGAGTTATGCTATCTTTTGATAATTGTTCATGTTCAAGATTAAACAGAGCATTTAATTTTACAAATTTAATATTAGGAATAGAATCTAATAATTTGATATATTCTTCTGCTTTGTTTAAAGATTTTTTCGATATAACCGACAATAATCCTGCTTTTATACCCCTTTTTTGTAATAATGAATATGCATTAATTACTTTAGGGAATGTTTCGATATGATTATAGTCTACTCTTAAGTAATTCATAGACTGGCTACCATCTAAAGATAACGATATTTCTATATTTAAATCTTTATATTTAGAATATAGAATATCCATCCATTCATCATCTAAAAGTATTCCGTTGGATTGTATAAAAACACTATCAACTTTGTCAATATTTTCTCGTACGACCTCTAACAATAATGTAAAACGCTCTTTACCGATTAATAGAGGCTCTCCACCATGAAATGTTACAATAATCTTGCTGTTTATTTTTTTTATTAGTGTTCTTAACGTATTTTGATTAAGATATTCATGTGAAACTTTTCTTTCCTTTTTCAAAGCAATATTCACATGCAATATTACATCCATTACCAGGAACTTTTAATATTAATTGTATAGGTCTATTTTTATCTCTTAAATTTAATTTATTCATTTATTGAACCTCGTCGATGTATTCAGATACTATTGGATAAGCTTGACTAAATGCAATATTTGGTTCTAATGTAAATCGTAATAAGTCAAAAATATTTGTATGAATCGAATTAGTTCGTCCTTGAATTTTAAAATTCCGAAATCCCAGTGAGTATATTTTTTTATATTCTTCGAGAGTCATTGAAATATTTCTTTTTTTCGAATATAATTGCTTTCTTTCAGGTATTGCATGACATGCTTTTAAAAAATTATTGTTTTGATAATTTTCGTTACTCTGTGAAATTTGTTCATTAGCTATATTCAAATAATGTTCTTTTCTCATTTTACATAAATTAAAGCATCGTTCATTCAGAATAATTTCTGCATTTTCTTTATTAATTTCACTCAGCAATAAAAAATTATAGTTATCATCAACATGAATAACATATTTATAAAATTCTTTTGATAGATTATTGTAATAATCTGCAGTTCTAGCTACGTCACTCAAAGCAGTCCTTATAATAGATGACTCAATTTTTATGGAAGGATAGTTCCTAGTAATATATTCATGTAAAAGAGCGCTAGATATAATTACGATTCCATCATTTTCTGCAACATATTCTAACAACTTATTGCATAATGTATCATTTAAATCTGATTTATGTAAAAGAGGATTAGAGAATGTGAGAACAGGCGTAATATGATTATCATGCAATAAAAGGAATTCTTTTTTTATATCACCTTGGATCTCATATTTTGAAAGCAGTAATCTACCTGAATTCCATTTAACTGGTAATGAACCATATATTTCAGTAATAGGAAGTTTTACCTCAAATTTACATTCAATAATTTTCATTACATCTATTAAAATATTCGAATATAGGAACAGGCCTGCAACATTACATTTTACGTCATTAAAAAGTAATGCATCATTTCCTTGTGGCAAGTTTTCATTAAACATAATTTGATTCCTAACAAAATTCTTTCGTTGTATGCTAATAAGAGCCTCTGCAATTTTGCAGCGGCTCTCTTTGTTACCAGTTTCCGTGATTATCCGTATGGAAAGCACCAAGACCAGTGTCTAAGTAAGTTTCTTCTGATGCTAGAAAGCTTAAGAAATCATCTACATCATTTTTGTTCACAGAAATTGATTCAGTAGTAGCGTTGGATAAGTCAGTGGTTGCTTTATTCTTCTCTTTAAAATCCATAAGTACCATCTCCTGTGTTGTAATACATGTATCTAATTGCATTGTAGCACAATGCCAGTTGTTAATCAATAAATTTAAATATTTTTGAAGCACAATAGACCGGAAAGCCTTCTTCTTGTAGCTTGCTGGCAATCTTGCGAGAACCAAGATAAGGGCATCTCGTATGCCAATGGTCAATCCGAACCATTAAGGTCTCATCGAGCTTAGCAACAGCCTTGTCAGGTTCAGCAGGCGTGTAGTAAAGACCAGAACGATTTAGCCTAGTAATTCGCACTGACGACGGATGGAAAGCCAGTTATCCCTTTGAATCATATTCCGGGATTCTTGGGACGACTTCCCCAGCTTGGCGAAAGCAGTCCTGAAGAAAATCTCGTTCCAGCGTCAGCTGACCGATAGTCTTGAGCATCTGGTTATTCTTTTTCTTCAGGTCGTCCTCCTTCCTCTGAACAGCCTTACGCTCAGAATCTGCGCTAAAGGCGAGATGGGCATTTCGCAGAAAATCCTGCTTCCATTTGCGGACCATACTCGGATTTAGGTCGTTTTCGGAACAGACGACATTGAACTCCTTGTCGCCTTGAAGAATCGACAAGATAATCTTGGTCTTGAATTCAGCAGTGTATTTTTCTCTTGGCATGATGGCAACCTCCATTTTTATAAACCGCCTTTCTACGAAAGGCACCGAACTCAGATGGCATTCTGTATTTTCCAGCGTAATCAAAAAAAGCCAGGCCCTCCGGAAAACCGCTTTCATTCGCGGTTCCCCGAAGGGCCTGACTTTCTATATCACTATGATATCTGGCATCTCATGCACAGACTTCCAGCAAATCTTACAGACTGCCTTTCATCGTGGCATTGGTCAGTTCGATGCACTGATGTGCTTTGTCGATGGCAAGGCCGAGCGTGCGCATGATCTTGTCCGGGTTGTGGAAGCCCATGCCATTCTCAGCAGCTACCCAATCCCAGTACCACTGGGCTTCACGCACGAGCTGGCGCGGCTGAGCGAGCTGTTCATCCGTAGCGCCGGCATCCATGGCGGCCTTGATGGTCTTATGCGCCTGTGCAACGGTCTGACCGGCAATGCGCTGCAGTTTGAAGGTGTTGTCGCCAATCGTCTGGACACGTGCCTTGAGCGTCTCAGCGCTCTCATCATGGCACTTGAGGCAGGATTCTTCCGTCGTCTTCAACGGATTCGTCATCCAATGCGAGGTGTATTTCTGGCCGTTCTCACGCATATACGGCATGTGGCAGTCAACGCAAGTCACGCCGGCATCGGCATGGACACTCGTTGCCCACGTCTCGAAATCCGGATGCTGTGCCTTGAGCATCGGGGCCTTGGAGTCCGCATGGATCCAGTCCTGCGTAAAGCCGCCCGCCTGACCGGACTGATAGAACTGATACTCGGATTCCGCATCAAGGCCATTGTCAAACGGATGGTTGACGCGGCCATCCTCTTTCGTGAAGTAATACTCGTTGTGGCACTGTGCGCAGACATAGGCGCGCTTGTCGTTGTGCGAAGCATTGTTCACATCGATGCCACGGCGAGCCATCGAATCGATGAAGCCCTGCTGGTAGACGCGCAGTTCCATCGTATCCGGATCATGCACGTCGAGCAGCCAAACCACTGGTCGTCCTCAATCGGCGCCATGACTTCGTCAATCGGCTTCGAGCATAATCCCAGCCGCTCTGCTTGTAGTAGACATCGTACATGTACGATGTCTTGCAGGTGATGCAGTTGCCCTTCTGGCCCGGCAGGCGCTTCGTGTTCTTGAAGTCCACGCCCGCGTAAGTGTGCCCGCGGTCGTCATCGTACTGGATGGCGAACTTATAGCCCTTGAAGTTCTCGACCATCTCCGGCTGTTCCGTCAAGTGGGAATTGCCCTCCTGTGCGCCGCCATACCCCGTCGGCGATGGCGAGGTGTCGTTGTTCTTCATGAACGAGTTGTACTCCAGTGGATAAGCATCCTTGTAGGCTTCTTTGCCGAGCTGTTTCTCCTGGGGAATCTTAGCGAGCTTGACACTCGTGTCATTCGGTGCCGCGACGATGCGGACGACGACAAAGCCAAAGAATACAACGCAGACAGCTATGATTCCCGCCAATATCTTCTGTAGCTTACTCAACTTTTATCCCCCCTTCGAGATGGTTCGAACCATGTGCGATACTGCTGTGGCATTTGAGGCAGTCACCGCCAGTATCCATGCTGACACCGACATCGGCGTGGACATTGCCCATCGTTGTCTGATGGCAGCGCAGGCAGTTGTCATTGACCGTCTGCCTGCCCTGCGACGAGATCTTGATGTTCGCCGGATAGTCGCGCAGCACTTCATGATACGTATCGATCATGCCCGTGCGTCCCTTCTCGAACATGTAGTGTACAGCATTGTCGTGCGGCAGGTGGCAGTCCGTGCATTCCAGCGCGCGATCGAAGACATCGCAAAAGTTGCCGCCTCTCCCTTCATCGCATGGCACGATCCGCAGAAGGCCGGCGATCCCGAGAAGGCCATGGCCGCTGAGCCGATGCCGCAGACCGCCACGCCGATGACGAAGCCGCCCGCCAGGCAGGCCAGCGTGTGTTTCTGAAACAATTCCTTGAACTCCACTCTGCTCCCCCTCCTCTCTGATTGCTCTCTTATTCTGCCTTATTTGCACTCATTATATCATTCAACAAGAAAATAAGGCGTTGCCCGAGCAACGCCTTACTAAATATTGTTTATTTTTCTATAATTCACTTTGATGGCCGCGATACGCGCATGGCTGCGAAGCAGCCGAGCGAGGCGGCGACGGCGCCGATCCAGAGCAGGTAGATGAAGGGCTTCGTGCTGATGGAAGCCGTCACGGCGATCTGCGCTTCTTCCTCGGCCGACGGCAGGATCTCGAGGCGTGCCTGCGAATCATTGCCGGATATGCCTGTCAGGCGGATGCGCTTCTGGCCACCGAAGACAGGTACCGGCGTCGAGGTGCCGCCGTCGCGCGTCGCGATGATGGTCGGCTGTGCATGTTCGACCCTCGTGCCGTCCGTCACGGCAATCGTAGCCGTCACGAGCATCGTGCCGTCCGGCTGGTTCTCCATCGCGACATCGTCGTAGCGGTAGGCAAAGATATCGCCCATCTCCATGCGGCCGCGCTTGAGGATGATTTCCATGCGGCCCGTGTCCCTCGGCGCGTCGGCGCGATGTAGATGTCGCCCGTGAGCGTGTGGGCGATGGCCGGTTCGCGCGCGGCATCCTCGCCATTCTTGTGGAGCTTCGTCATGGCGCGCGCCTCACTGCCGTCGACGCGGTAGCAGTAGTACTTCATCGTACCGTCCTCGGCAAAAGCCTGACCCTCATACGTGACTGTGTGACCGGCGAGCTGCACGCTGTCGCCCGTCTTGAACTCCTGCGAGAGCGACTGGCTGGCACCGCCTGAAAGCACCATCGCGAAGAGCGCCAGAGCCACGCCGCCATGCGCGACCATCGCACCGAAACGCAGCAGCTGGCAGTGCCAGCAGACGAGCGTCTCGCCAAAGAGCAGGATGGAGACGGCTGCGAGTACGAGCAGCCCCGGCGAGCGCACGCCTGCTAGGAAGGCAAGTACAAAGCCGACCCCTGCGAACGCAACAGGGATGGTCTTGCGAAGCGGTGCTGCCTGCTTCCCATAGCGCAGGCAGGAGCCAGCGGCCATGACGAGACACATGGCAATAGCCAAAGGCATCGTTGTGCGCACATAGAAGTCCGTATCAACGGCAGCTGGCTTGCCGATGAGTTGCGTGAAGAGCGGCATCGACATGCCGATGAAGATGATGGCAGCGATGAAGACGAGCAGCAGCGCACCCAAGAGCAGGCAGAACTCACGGCTCGCATAGTCTTCGTAGACCTTGCCCTGCGGCAGGCTTCCCGCCTGATCGCGAGCAGCACGAGGCCTCCGATGAGTACGATGGCATTGACAACGGCCAGCGTCATACCGATGCTCGTACCGCTGAACGAGTGGACCGAGAAATCGCCGAGGATGCCGCTGCGCGTCAGGAACGTGCCGTAGATGACGAGCGCGAACGTGAAGATGACGGAAAGGTGCAAAGCAGAGAGTGCCGCCGGACGGCGCTTCGCGACGTGCAGCACGTGGATGAAGACGCCTACGAGCAGCCACGGCACGAGCGAGGAATTCTCAACGGGATCCCAGCCCCAGTAGCCGCCCCAGCCGAGTACCTTATAAGCCCAATAGCCGCCGATGAAGACACCCGCGCCGAGGAAGCCCCAGGCGAGCAGGGCCCAGCGGCGCGCCGGCTCCAGCCAGCTCTCCTTCGCCTCACCCTTGAGCAGCGCGCCCAACGCGTAGGCAAACGGCACGGCCAGCAGTGCGTACCCGATGAAGATGATGGGCGGGTGGACGGCCATCCACGGATCCTGCAAGAGCGGGTTGAGGCCGACACCGTCCTGCACCACCGTCGTCGATGCTACGAAAGGACTCTTTGCCAGCACGAGGATGACGAGCAGTGACTCGAGGACAGAGTAGACCGTGAGCCCTGCTGCCGTCATCCGCCCTCTGTGGCAGAGGTAGAGCGAGGCCAGCGCATGGATGAGCAGCCATAAGAGCAGTGAACCCTGCTGACCGGCCCAGAACGCCGAGACCTTGTACATGAGCGGCAGTTCCTTCGACGAATAGCTTGCCACATAAGCGATCTCGAAATGGTCGCCGAGAATCATCGCCCAGAGATAAAGCGAGGCAACGACAGCGGCCAGACACGCGCCCAAAAGCGACCACCGCCCCCAACGCCCGGCCCGCTCCCTATCCGTCTTCACCTTCATCCCATAACCGTAGCCATCGCGCCAACAGGGCGAAAAACAGCGATATTGCCAGAGATATTGTTCCAATCATACTATGAGTCCCCCATGGATTGCATGTAAGTTGCCTTCAAGTCGCATTCAGATTTGCTTCACTTCTGCTGCTCGTACTTCGATGGACACTTGATAAGGAGCTTGTCCGAGGAGAACGCCTCCCCCTGCATCTTGCCGATGGCGACGATGTGATGCGCCTCGTCAAACTGGTCGGGCTTCGTGCCGTGGTAGTGTACGGGGAGCTTCTCGCCTGTCTCCTCATCCTGCAGCGTGAAGACAAAGTCATTGCCCTCCATGTGCGGAGCCGGTGCATCCTTGGCCAGCAGTCCCTTGACCTGGACACTTGAAGAAGTCGCTGCCTTTGCTTCCTTGATGCCGACGTACGGCGTGACCGAATCGGCAAAACTCCAGCCGGCATAGCCGACAAAGGCCAGCACGAGTACGATGAGCAGGATCTTACGTTTCATGATGATGCACCTCTTTCACATTTCACGCGATGACAGAGCAGAGCTATGTAGATGAGCGTCACATCCAGCAAGGACAGGAGCAGGATCCGCAGCATGACGGGATCCATATCAATGGAGCCGCTGCCGTTGAGGACGGGCGACGGATGGAGCGAGAAGTAGAACCGCGGATGATGAAGACGAGGAACGGGACGGTCAAAAACGAGAACAGCGCGTAGATGGCCGAGACGCGTGCGCGGCGCCGCTCGTCCGCGATCACCGAGCGCAGCGTCAGATACGCCGCGTAAATGAGCAGCAGCACGAAGATTGTCGTCTGCCTTGGATCCCAATTCCAGTACGCGCCCCAGGTCAGCTTCGAGAAGACGGCGCCGCTCAGCGTCGCGAGTACGACAAAGATGAGCCAGCCGCGCAGAATCCGCACTGATGGCGTCGAAGCGTCCGCCCGGCCGCCGCAGGTAGCGCAAGGCATACCAGGCGCTGACGAGGAAAGCGAGTACCGATACCCAGGCCACGGGGATATGGAAGAACGCGATGCGTACCAGATTCCCGAGTCCCTCGGCCGGCGGCACGAGGAAGAATACGGCATACAGAAGGCCTGCCGTCAGCAGCAGGATGAGAGGCCAGAGCCTCTTCTCACACGACTTCATTGAATCATCTCCTTATCGTATATCCGCAATCAGTCCTCATACCAGAGGGAATCGAACAGCAGGGATGCGGCGATCGTCATGATAGCATCATAGAGCAGCATGCCGACAAGGTACGAGCCATTCACCTCTCCTGAGAAGCAGCCTGCCGTCAGCACGATGGCCGGCAGCAGGATTGGCAGCAGGACCGGCAGCATCAGGATGGCGAGCAGGCCGTTCTGTGCCTTGGCACCTGCCATCAGCGCCGAGAGCAGCGTACCCGCCATCGCCATGCCATACGTGCCGGCCAGCAAGGTCACGAAGAGCAGCAGCCCCGAAAAGACAGTGACATCCATGAGTACGAGATAGACAGGCACGATGAGCAGCGAAAGCACAAACAGCAGGACTGCCATGAAGAGTCCCTTGCCGAAGAGGACGGCCTGCGAACTGCCGTAGACCGAAAGCGCCATCAGTTCCCGCCTGCTCCTCATCGGCAAAGCCGCGTCCAGCTCCAGAGAGCAGGGAGAAGAACAGGATGACCCAGAGCATGGCGGCCGCAAGCCGCGGCGAGAGTACGTCGCCCTGCATCAGCAGGCTCACGCAGGAGAGCGTCGTCAACGCAAACATCAGGACGACGAGCCACGACGAGCGCGAGCGCAGAGAGATGCGCGCCTCCTTGCGGAAGACCGACTCAACGGCTCGATAGAGAGATACATGCATCGGCCTCCGCCTCCTCTTCTCTGTCATTCGTCGCAAGCAGTACGAGCTTGCCCGCATCAGCAGCCTCACGCGCCTCCCGGCGCACCATCGAGCGGCCCGCAGCATCGAGGTTGGCACCAGGCTCGTCGAGCAGCCAGACATCCGCCTCAGACGCCAAGAGAATGGCAAAATGCAGACGTTTCCTCATGCCCGTCGAGAATTGCTCGACCACCTTGCCAGCTACCGCTTGGGGCTCGAGACCCACGCGCGCCAGGAGCTGCTCATAAAACGCATCTGAGATTCCCTCTGCGCGGCGAAAGCTCAGGAAGAAATCGAGATTTTCCCGTGCCGTGAGCTTCGGATACGCGTGGAATTCCGGCGTGACAATGGCAATCCTCGACCGGTACGACGCCTTGCAGAGTTCCTGCCCGCCATCCCTGGCCACGATTTGCCCTGCATCCGGCAGCAGCAGCTTGGCTGCCATCTTCAAGAGCGTCGACTTGCCACTTCCATTCGCGCCCGTCACTGCCGTAACCATGCCGCCCGCAAAGGAAGCGGAGAAGCCATCGATGACCGCGCGGCCGCCGAAGCGTTTCGTCACCTCTGAGAACATCAGGCTGACCATACACTCACCTCTCCTCGCGAAGCCGCACCTCGTCGAGCTTCATCCAATCCGAGCCACATTCCAGGAGCCCCTTCTCCTTCATCAAGCCGATCTCGCGCGTCAAGGCGCTCCTGTTGCACTCGAGTTCCTTGGCAAGCTGCACGCGGCCCGGCACCTTGACGCAGTCCGTCTGCTGATGGCTCGCCTGCTGCAGCAGGTAGAGGATCAGCCGCTCGCGCAGCGTCTTCTGCGAGAGTACCTCAAGCTTCTGCATCATCAGCACATTCTTGCGGCAGAAGGCCACAAGCAGATTGCGCATGACGATACCGTGGATGCGGCCGAGCTTGGGGCCGGCCACGATGAGAGCCATGTAAGGCACCCAGAGTACGAGGACATCCGAGACAGCATCGATAGCCGTCGGATTTGCGTACTTTGGCAGGATGGCTGTCGTTGAACCGAACAGGGCTCCGCGGCCCAGCCGATGACCGACCGTTTCATTGCCGAAGCGATCCTCCGCGACGACGAGCGCCTCGCCCTCCACGATGATGCCGATGCGGCTATTCACCTCGTACGCCTTGAGGATGCGCATCTCCTTGCCGTAGCGCTTGACCTTGGCGCCCGTGGCCTGGATGAACTGATCCACTTCTTCAGCTTGAGTCCCTCAAAAAGAGGCAGTTCCTGCAGATCCAGATCGTAGATTCCCATCCCGCTCCCTCCTAAATCCATCTAAATTATACAAATCATTGCATTTATCTGTATTATAACAACAAGAAAATCACACCGACGTTGCACAAGCAACATTACCATGCATAAAACATTACTACAGTGAAAAAATCAGCAACATCGATACGCAAAAAGAGCTGCCGTATGGCAGCTCTCTGCGGGTGTATGACGTATATGGATTCGAGAGAATACTGGGAAATAAAGGAACGACTATCAGCCAATCATCGTCTTGATATCGTCTTCAACGGTCGTGATACCACCGATGCCGAAGTTCTCAACGAGAACCTTGGCCACATTCGGGGAAAGGAACGCCGGCAGCGTCGGTCCAAGGTGGATGTTCTTGACGCCGAGGTGCAGCAGAGCCAGCAGGACGATGACGGCCTTCTGCTCGTACCAAGCGATGTTGAAGACGAGCGGCAGCTTGTTGATATCATCGAGACCGAAGACTTCCTTGAGCTTGAGAGCGATGAGCGCAAGACTGTAGGAGTCGTTGCACTGGCCGGCATCGAGGACGCGCGGGATACCGCCAATGTCGCCGAGATCCATCTTGATGTACTTGTACTTCGCGCAGCCAGCCGTCAGGATGACCGTGTCCTTCGGCAGAGCCTTGGCGAACTCTGCATAGTACTCACGGCTCTTCATGCGGCCATCGCAGCCGGCCATGACGACGAACTTCTTGATAGCACCGCTCTTGACAGCCTCGACAACCTTGTCGGCCACAGCAAAGACCTGCTCATGCGCAAAGCCGCCGACAATCTGGCCCTTCTCGAGTTCTTTCGGAGCCTGGCACTTCTTAGCCATCTCAATGACAGCGCTGAAATCCTTCGTGCCGTCAGCCTTGGCCTCGATGTGCGGGCAGCCCGGGAAACCGACAGCACCCGTCGTGAATACGCGCTCCTTATAGGAATCCTTCGGCGGTACAAGGCAATTCGTCGTCAGGATGACAGGGCCGTTGAACGCTTCGAACTCTTCCTTCTGCTTCCACCAGGCGTTGCCGTAGTTGCCGGCGAAGTGCTTGTAGTGCTTGAATTTCGGATAGTAATGAGCCGGCAGCATCTCGCCGTGCGTGTAGACATCGACGCCCGTACCTCCGTCTGCTCGAGCAGCATCTCGAGGTCGTGCAGGTCGTGGCCCGAGATCAGGATGCCCGGATTCTGGCGAACGCCGAGGTCAACCGTCGTGATCTCCGGATTGCCATACGCCGTCGTATTCGCCGTATCGAGCAGCGCCATGCCGTCAACACCGAACTTGCCCGTCTCAAGTGCCAGCGCCGTCAGCTGGTCAGCCGTCTGACTATCATCAAGCAGGCGCGCGAGAGCCGACTGCAGGAAAGCATCGACAGCCTCATTTTCCTGCCTGGAGTGCATTGGCATGCTTGACATAAGCAGCCAAGCCCTTCAAGCCATACGTGATGAGTTCACGCAGACTGCGCACATCCTCATTCTCCGTAGCCAGGACGCCGACCGTGCGGGCTTTCTCATCAAAATGCTCGCGGCTTTCCTGCCAGAAAGCAGCCGCTGGCAGACCTTCGCGATCCGTGACGGCAGCGAGGAGTTCCTCCTTGCAGCACAGCGTCTTTTCAACAGCAGCAATGATGGCCTCGCGGTCAAAATTGGCGTTCGTGATCGTGATGAACAGATTCTCAGTCACACGATGGTTGACAGCACGCTCAACCGGCTTGCCTTCAGCACGCAGACGCGTCGTGACTGCAGACAATCCCTTGGTCACGTAAATGAGCAAATCCTGCATGGCAGCAACTTCCGGCTTCTTGCCGCAGACACCTACCTGCGTGCAGCCCTTGCAGCCTGCTGTTTCCTGGCACTGAAAGCAAAACATCTTGTTTTCCATTGCAAACTCTCCTTATATATAATACATACATACAATTCATCAACGCGTTGTCTTTATCATAGCAGGAGGCCGCTCATCATTCCGTAACAATTGTTACACAAAGATAAAAAGAACCCCTGTCTTCGCCAAGAACGAAAACAGAGGCTCTGCTGCTTGCAAGATGGTGCGATTGGTGAGAGTCGAACTCACGACCTGCCGCTTAGGAGGCGGACGCTCTATCCAACTGAGCTACAACCGCAACAACACGTCTATTTTAACAAATATAGCGAGGATGTGCAAGTTCCCTTCTATAAGGCTCATGCATCTTCCCGGGCCTGCTGCATCGCCTGCATATTGGCAGCTGCGTCTTTCTGTGGATCAAACGCCTTGATGGCCCTGGCCTGCTGCATCTTGTTCTCACAGAGGACCAGCTCCACGCGCTCGCCAAGCAGCCGTTTTGCCTGCTGGAAAGCCAGGCGGAAATCACGGCTCCACGAAATCATCACATAGGACGCAGCCAGATCACTGTGTGCGGCATTGACGAGTTCCCCGACCGACGGGCAGGCATCTTCGCTGCCATTGACGATGACATGCACTCCCGCTTCCTGGAGTTCTCTTGCCTGCACCTTGTTCTCCGCCACAGCCAGCAGGGCAACCTTCATCAGGCACCATGGCATTCAAGACATGAACCTCACTCATATTCGTCACATGGAGATTCTTCAAAGGCCCCCAGCCAACCGCCTGCTCAATGACCTTGCCGACACGATCCGTATGGAGATGGACTTCCACTCCCTTCTCATGGCGTTCCACGAGCGCAAAGCTCGAATGCTCACGCAGATGACGTTCCAGAGCCGGGATATCGACACGCGTATTGAGTACGGTAAAACGCACGCAATACGGACGCACGAGATCTTCCCGAGGATCCTGCAGTCCCGGCTGCCCGGCCTCGAGCCCCAGAGAAAGGCTGACAGCCGGCGAAACGAAATTGCCATCGAGCCCCTTGAGGCAGCCAGATAAGAAATTGAACATGATACGCGCGCCTGCATCTTCATGGTCAACGCGTGCAAGCGAAGCTTCACCTGCCTCGATGGCTGCCTGCAGGATTTCCGTGATGGGCAGATTGGCACGCACAGCATGATAAGCGCCTTTCGCCACAGCCTTGGCCACGGTGATGATCGGGCGCTCTGGTTTTTCCGGCACTACGCGCTGCGCGTAGAGGATGCCATACTGGAAAGCTTTGCCAAATTCCGAAGATGTCGCATTGTACTTGCCGGACAGTCCCTTCGCCAGGCCGCGGAACATCTGCGCAAGGACAATGCCGGCACTGCCACGGGCACCAAAGACAGCCGCTGTCGCTACACGGCGCGAAAGGCCCCCGATGCTGTCATCCTTCGTTTCCGCCAAGGGCATGACAGCAGCACCCATCGTGCGCAGGATATGCGTTCCTGGCAAATGCCCGGCACCTTTGAGTCCGTTGATCTGTTCATATTCCAGCAAAAACTCACTGTAGGCACCGGAAACCATGCGCTTGAAATCGCTGCCCGTGATTACTTCACTATTTCCTGTCATATCTACCACACTCATTTCTTTACTACTGCCCCTGTACGCCAACGGCAGGATTCGTTCTATATTATAATTCGCGGCGGAAAAGGAATTACCTTTATTTCTTACATATTTCTGCCAGAAAATCCAATTTTTCTCTGCCAGTATCATTTTAGAGCTTTCTTGAAAACTTTTCCTTGCATGTCGGCGCAAAAACAGCTATCATAGATATATGTGTCAAAATCACATGATTCACGTGAACGTAATCCATCAGCATCAACCCATTGCATGGATTTCACTGAAGGATTCTCTGACTCGGAGGTGAACATCAAATGGCAGTACCAAAGCGTAAAACATCCAAGGCCCGTCGCGATCAGCGCCGCGCCAACTGGAAACTGACCGCTCCCGGCTACACGGCTTGCCCGCAGTGCCATGAGCCGAAAATGCCGCATCATGTATGCCCGGAATGTGGCTATTACGATGGCAAGGAAGTTGTCAAAGCAGCAGAATAATCGCTGGCAGGAGAGGCTGTACCATCAAGCGCTGTACTTGATGACGCAGCCTCTTTTTATGTACACAACTTGGCTGCGCATGCACAAAATGCAGAAAAACCCTGCAGCACGCTGCAGGGCTTCATTGACTAATGGCAGAGAGGGTGGGATTCGAACCCACGGTGGCTATTAACCACACTTGATTTCGAGTCAAGCACCTTCGACCACTCGGACACCTCTCCGTGTTCATTGAGAACATGTAATATTATATCATACATATCAGGGCTTGTAAAGTATTTTTCTGGATATATCATCATCTGCCCGCCACGTAAAACGTGAAATAAGAAACTTATCTTCTTCTCAGATAATAAATACTAGTTGACATGACCATAATTTCTAGGTAGAATAAATTAAACGATACAAATTATCCATTACCACTGAATTTTTAAGAAAAAACTGAGAAGGAGAAGGTGAAAATCATGCTAAGCCCAATGGAACTGGCAGGTCGCTTGCGTTCAGCCGGCTTCAAGGTAACGCCGCAGCGTCTGGCCGTCTATAATATGCTGTCCCACACCAAAGCGCACCCAAATGCCGACACCATCTACAAGGAGCTTCAGCCCCTCTACCCACGATGAGCCTGGCCACAGTCTACAAGGCTCTTTCCATCCTTTGCGATCTGGGACTTGCCCAGGAACTCAATGTCGGCGAAGATGCTTTCCGGTACGATGCGGACACGAGCCATCATCGCATGTGCGCTGCACGAAATGTGGCCGCGTCGATGATGTTCCCGCACTCAAGACGGATGGTGTCTACCAGGAAGTCACGAAGGAAACCGGTTACGCTCTGACCGATCATCAAATCTATTTCTTCGGCGTTTGCCCGGAATGCCAGGAAAAACAACACGCACGTGCAGTTCACTGAGCTGGGCATCATCTCAGCCAATCAAAAAAAGGCGCTTCCCTGCAAGAGGAAGCGCCTTTTTCGTGCAATCAATGCAATGCGGGTCAACGGGCAGCCTTGCGGCGTTTCAGCTGCAGGAAGAGAATGACGAGGAAGAGCGCCAAGCCAGCAGCATCCGTCAAGTAGCCCGGCTTGATCATCATGAGACCGCCTGCTACCAGGATCAGTCGCTCCAACGGCCTGCAATCGTCAGCAAGATAACCGATGAGTGCCGACGATACTGCTACCATGCCGATCAGTGCCGTGAGCGTCGTCGTGATGAGATTGAAGGCTGTCGCATCCACCATCAGGAGGACTGGCGACAGGACGAACATGTACGGTATGATGAACGCGGCAACGGCCAGTTTCGATGCATTGATACCCGTCTTCAAGGGATTGCCGCCTGCTATGCCGGAACCGGCAAAAGCAGCCAGGGCGACTGGCGGCGTGACATCGGCAATGATGCCGAAGTAGAACACGAACATATGCGCACAGATTACCGGCACGCCCATCTGCACAAGGCTGGCGCGGCAATCGTCGAAGTGATGACATAGTTTGCCGTAGTCGGCACGCCCATACCGAGAATGATCGCCGTGATCATGGTGAAGAACATCGTGGGCAGCAGGAGGCCGCCAGAAAGATCCAGCAGGCCAGAGGCCAGCTTGAGTCCGACACCCGTCTTGGTGACCACGCCAATGACAATACCGGCCGCAGCGCAGGCAACCAGGACAGAAAGGACATTGCGCGCACCTTTATCAAGCCCCTTGACAATCTCGATGGGCTTCATGCGTGTCGATTTGCGCAGGGCCGAGCAAATGATGGAGAGTACGATGCTACGAGCGCCGCACGCATGGGAGTATAACCGGAAACCAGCAGATAAACGATGATGATGAGCGGCAGCGCCAAGTGTCCCCGCTCCTTGAGGATGACACTGAACTTCGGCAGTTCCTTGCGAGGGATTCCCTTGAGATTGTTGCGCTTGGCTTCAAAGTGAACGCCAAGCCATACGCCGGCAAAATAAAGGAATGCCGGGACAATGGCTGCTTTGACGATATCGATATACGGCACACCGATGAATTCCGCCATGAGGAACGCGGCAGCACCCATGACCGGCGGCATCAGCTGGCCGCCCGTAGATGCGGCAGCTTCAACAGCACCGGCAAAATTCTTGTGGTAGCCGAGCTTCTTCATCATCGGGATGGTCAGCGAACCCGTGCCGACTACGTTGCGACCGAGCTGCCGGAAACCGTGCCCATGAGGCCGGATGACAGGACGGCGACTTTGGCAGGGCCGCCGCTGGCCCAGCCAGCTAAGGCATTGGCCAGATCGATGAAGAACTTGCCCAGGCCAGTGGATTCCAGATAAGCGCCGAACAGGATGAAGAGGAAGATGAATGTCGACGAAACTCCGAGCGGGATGCCAAAGATGCCTTCCGTCGTGAAATACAGATGGCCGACAAGCTGCTCCAGCGTCAGGCCGCGGTGTGCGAGTACGCCAGGCATATACGGGCCGGCAAAAGCGTATGCAACAAAGGCCAGCACCACGCAGACCATCGGGAGGCCGACGATACGGCGAGCTGCTTCAATGACGAGCAGGATACCCAGCGTACCGACCACGAGATCCATGCCGGAAACCATGCCGGACCGCAGTACAAGATGGCGATACTCAATGACGATATAAGCCGGCGTGGCCGCACCGAGGATTGCCAGGAGGAGATCAAAGGGGTGGAGTTTATGGCGCGACCACGATTTGCGCGTCGGGTAAAGGAGATAGACGAGCGTCAAGCCAAACCCCAGATGAACGGCACGCTGCAGCTGTGCATCGAGTACGCCAAACGTCGCCGTATAAAGCTGGAAAATAGAAAAGGTGATAGCGATCGCAGAGACCAGCTTGGCATAACCCCTGTATACATCATGGTATCGGATTCTTTATCGTATTTCTTGAGGATATCCTCTGCTGTAGCTGTTTGCCTGTTTTTATCCGGTTTATCTGTCATATAGATACCATCCTTCCTGAAGATGTCAACGACACAATGCGCGATAGAGCGGTGCAATATAAAGATCGATACGTGTCCCCGGTGCATATTGCTCATAGAGGCGATATTCCCGACCTGCGATATTCAGCGTCAGCCGAGTCCCGACTCCCGTTCGCAGCTGCAGCTGCGGGAAATGACGATGCATATGATCGAATACATAATAATCCCCTTCCTGCCGGAAATCCCCCTCTTCCGCAAGGAAAGGCAGGCCTACACCAAACGATTGGTATTTCGTCGAAAGCAGGTCAAAACCATCCCTCTCTCGACGGATTTCCAGATTCTCCAGTACCGGCGTTTTCTGTACCGAATGAATGAAGTGAATGGAGAACGGCAGCTCAGGGCGTGCCTCCACGAGAGCCACCCGCTCACCTGCTGCAGAAACCACGAAGCAAGGCGTTCCCAGTACGTTGAGGATCCCCAGCCCGATGCCCAGCAGGCAGAGTATAATCGTAATACGAGCATTGCGTAGCAAAAAATCACCATCTTCAATGAGAAAGAGACTTCTCTCCACTGCCCCATGCGCACCGGCACAAGCAGCGTCCCTGCCTTGAGATACGGATACCTCTCCGTTCAGGAAGACAACCGCCAGAGCCATGGAAAGAAGTCTCTTTATACTTGCAAAGTCATATCAGTCCCATCATCCGCAAGCCCAGAGGCCGGGATGACTGGTATGCCAAACGGGAAAGCCGCGCTTATTCCTTGAAGAACTTCTCCGCACCGGCATTCATATCGAGAGACATGCCTTTCGTGGCACCCTCTTTGGTGATGAGCTTGCCGACAGAATGCGCGGCCTGCAGACGATCGAGATTCGAGAAGATCGCTTTGGCGATATCATACCCCATCTTATCGTCGACTTTATCCGAAGCGACGAGCATGGCCATGACCGAGATGGTCGGCACATCTTCATCAAAACCGGCATACGTACCAGCCGGAACCGTCGTCTTCGTATAGAACGGATACTTGGCAATCAAAGCATCTGCCTTATCTGCGTCAACCGGCAGCAGACGGATCTTGTTCTGCGAAGCAATATCCTGTACCGAAGAAGTCGGATAGCCAGCCGTCAGGAAAGCAGCATCGACATTGCATCTTTCAGTGCGCTGGCACCTTCTGCGAAGGAAAGATACTGGACATCGATATCATCATACGTGATGCCATAGGCCTCAAGGATCTGGCGGGCATTGGCCTCGGCGCCAGAACCGGCTGCACCGACAGCCACGCGTTTGCCCTTGAGATCCTTGATGCTCTTGATACCTGCCTTATCGAGCGTGACAAACTGGCACGTCTCCGGATACAGCGTCGCAATGCCGCGGATATTGTCAACCTTCTTATCCTTGAACATCTCCGTACCATGTACAGCATAATACGTGATATCATTCTGGACAATGGCCAGGTCAACGGAACCATCCTTGAGCATATTGATGTTCGCGACCGTAGCGCCCGTACTCTGCGCACTGGCATTCATGCCCGGGATATCCTTGTTGAGGATCTCCGCCATCGCACCGCCAATCGGATAATACGTACCCGCAGTACCGCCTGTAGCGATATTCAGGAATTTCTTCTGCGAACTTTCACTGCCACACCCTGCCAGCATGGCAACACTGAGGACTGCTATGATACCCACAGCCAACATTTTGGTGAATGCATGTAACTTCATCGAAAACGCCCCCACTTTCATCTAGACATGTATCATTACATATATTATGTATAAAAGTATAACATAGAAAATATACAACATCAAGCTGATAAATAAAAAATACCAGCAATTATGTAATGTTTATTTGTATACAAAACACAAAAGAGCCCACTTTCCAGATCGATGGCTCGCCATCGATCCGGAAAGCAGGCTCCTTTGCCTGCCGAAGAGGCTTTGCCGCCTGATGCGGCATCACCATCCAGTATCAGCCGATCTTCGCTGTATGGATGACTTCGTAGCCCTTCGCTTCAATCTTCTGTTTGACTTCATCGACATCGGGAATATCCCCGCGCACGACAATCTCATACTTGCCGTACGGCTGGCGGCAGGTCACGAGGCTGTCAATGGAAAGCCCGCACTCCGTGAAGATGCCCGCAATGTCATGAACGACACCGACCTTGTTGTCGACCAGCAGTGTCAGGCGCGTCTTGCCTTCCTGCAAGCCCATGACATCAACGAACGTCTTGAAGATATCCGTTTCCGTGATGACACCCACGACCGTGCCGACCTTCGAGACAACCGGCAGGCCACCGATCTTATGCTTGTACATGATAAGTGCCGCTTCTTCGATGGTGGCATCTTCATCGACCGAGATGACCGGCGTCTGCATGACATCCGAGATCTTGAGCTTTGCCAGAAGCGACCGCTCCTCATAACGCGAAAGCGTCGTGGCCGGTGACGGCATCACGCGCATGAGATCCTTATCCGAAAGAAAGCCCACAAGCTTGCCATCTGCCACAACCGGCAGACGGCGAAAATGCCCCTTCCGCATCGCAGCAGCTGCTTCATCTACCGTTGTATCCGGTGTTACCGTCACCGGATTCTTCGCCATGCGATTTGCTACAAACATTGCTTCATCCCCCTTACATCCTTTGCCTGTGCGAATTACTTCGCTGCCAGCACAAGAAAATCCTGCTGCGGACGCCGATCAGCCTCCGAGGTAAGCCTTGCGGACATCTTCACTGGCCGCAAGTTCTCCAGCCGGCCCGGACAAAGTGATGCGCCCGGTCTCCAGCACATACGCACGGTTCGCGATGGAAAGCGCCATATTGGCATTCTGTTCGACCAAGAGTACCGTCGTACCGCTCTTATTGATATCCTCGATGATGTGGAAAATCTCCTTGATGAGCAGCGGTGCCAGGCCCATGGAAGGCTCATCGAGCAGCAGCAGCTTCGGACGGCTCATGAGCGCACGGCCCATCGCGAGCATCTGCTGCTCGCCGCCCGAGAGCGTTCCCGCCGACTGATTCTTGCGTTCCTCAAGGCGAGGGAACAGTTCAAAAACCTTCTTGAGGTCTTTCTGGATGCCATCTTTATCCTTGCGCACAAAAGCGCCAAGATCCAGATTCTCCATGACCGTCATCTCAGCAAAGACACGACGTCCCTCCGGGACCTGAGAAATGCCTTCGCGGACGATCTGATGCGCCGGCACACCGGCAATATTCTTGCCCATGAAGGCAATGGAACCATTCTTTGGTTTCAAAAGGCCGGATATCGTGCGCAGTGTCGTCGATTTGCCCGCACCATTGGCACCGATCAAGGTCACGATCTCGCCCTGGTTGACCTCCAGGCTAATCCCCTTGAGCGCATGAATGGCACCGTAATACACATCAATATTATCGATTTTCAGCATAGGTTCAGCCATATACATACCTGCTTTCCGTACATTCAACTTCCATCATCCACGCGTCATTCCCCACCGAGGTAGGCGCGGATGACCTCCGGATTGCTCTTGATTTCCTCCGGTGTCCCCTGCGCGATGACTTCGCCGTATTCCAGCACATAGATGCGTTCACAGATGCCCATGACGAGGCTCATATCATGCTCGATGAGCAGGATGGTCAGGCCGAATTCATGACGGATCCAACGGATCATATCCATGAGTTCCTTTGTCTCCTGCGGATTCATGCCGGCAGCCGGCTCGTCGAGCAGCAGGAGCTTGGGCTTGGCCGCAAGGCTCGGGCAATCTCGAGACGGCGCTGTGCGCCATACGGGAGATTCTTCGCCACTTCATCCGCTTTATCCTCCAGGTGGAAGATCTTGAGCAGCTTGCGGCTCTCTTCCTCGATGGCTTCCTCTTCCTGGAAATAACGGCCGATGCGCAGCACGGATTCGAGCAGGCCATACTTGACGTGATAGTGAAAGGCAATCTTGACATTCTCCAGCACCGTGAGTTCGGAGAACAGCCGGATATTCTGGAACGTACGCGCAATACCGCGCTGGGTGACCTGGTAGGCTTGAGGCCGACAATGCTCTCGCCCTCGAAGGAAATGTTACCGGAAGTCGGCTGATACACACCGGTCAGCATATTGAACACCGTGGTCTTGCCTGCGCCGTTCGGCCCGATCAGGCCTACGAGTTCCCCGCGCTCGAGACGCAGATTGAAGTCCGACACCGCCTTGAGCCCGCCGAAAACCTCCGAAACATTCTCAGCCTGCAGGATTTCATTCATGTCACTCATGCGGCGTGCCCCCTTTCTTGAAAATACGGCGGAAGATTCCCATGTTCGTGAGTTCCATATAACCGAAGAGTCCCTGCGGACGGTAGAACATCAGAAGGATCAGGCAATGGCATAGATGATCATGCGGAACTCCGGCCAGCTGGCGAGTGCTGCCGAAATGAACGTGACGACAAAAGCACCGGCGATGGAACCCGTAATCGAACCCAGACCGCCCATGACGACCATGATGAGGTAGTTGAAGGTCTGCATGAAGGTAAAAGACGACGGGCTGATGATGTAGAAGCAGTGAGCGAAAAGGCCGCCCGCCACACCAGCAAATGCTGCGCCAATCGTAAAAGCCATGACCTTGTACTTCGTCGTATTGACGCCCATGGATTCTGCTGCAATCTCATTTTCACGGATGGCAAGGCAAGCACGGCCATGATTGGAATTGACGAAGTTCTTGATGAAGAACAGCGTGAACAGCATGATGAAGAACACCCAGGCAAAGGTCGTATTGTGCGGGATGCCCTTGAAGCCGGCTGCACCGCCGACATACTGGATATTCATGATGACGATGCGGATGATCTCGCCAAGGCCGAGGGTCGCGATAGCCAGATAATCGCCGCGCAGGCGCAGCGTCGGGATGCCGACCAGGAACCCCAGGCAGCCGGCAGCAATGCCGCCGGCAATCAGTGCGAGGCCAAACGGTACATGGAAATTGGTCGTGAGTACGACACCGACATAGGCACCGACAGCCATGAAACCGGCATGCCCCAGCGAGAACTGGCCCGTATAGCCGTTGATTAGGTTAAGGCTCGCTGACAGGATGATGTTGATGCCGATGATGAGCAGATTGAGCTGCCAGAAAGAACTCAGGACACGCCCTGAAATCAGGCCCTGCAGTACGGCAAACAGCACCAGGGAAAGGGCGAGCATGATCAAATCATTCTTGCGTAAATACTTCATATGCTCCCCTCCTTACACTTTCTCTTTCGTGTTCTTGCCAAAGATGCCCGTCGGGCGGACCAGGAGCACGAGAATCAGGATGGCGAAAGCGCGGCATCGCGGAACGTCGAAGAAATGAAGCCGGAGACGAATGCCTCGACGACGCCGAGGATCAGGCCGCCGACTACAGCCCCCGGCAGGATGCCGATACCGCCGAGTACAGCAGCAACGAAGGCCTTGAGCCTGGCATGATGCCCATCAGGGGGTCAATGGAATTGTAGTAAATGCCGACGAGGACACCGGCAACGGCTGCCAGCGCCGAGCCAATGCCAAAGGTAATGGAGATGATGCGATCCGAATTGATGCCCATGAGTTCGGCCGTTTCCGTATCAAAGGACGCAGCACGCATGGCCTTGCCCGTCTTTGTCCGCTGGACGATATACGTCAGGATGACCATGAGTACCGCCGTGATGCCGAGGATCAGCATCTGCTGGCCGTTGATGACAATGCCGCCGAGAGAATCAATGGTCACGGCAACATCCCCGAACATGGCAGGGAACGTGCGCGGCGTCGGCGAAACAAAGTACATCGTCGTATACTCCAGGAAGAACGAAACGCCGATGGCCGTGATGAGTACGGATATGCGCGGTGCATGGCGCAGCGGCTTATAAGCCAACCGTTCAACCAGCATGCCGAGCGCGCCCGTGACGACGAGCGAGATGAGCAATGACGGCACGATGGGCAGATGTACCTGCGTGATCGCAAAGAAACCAATGTAAGCGCCCACCATGTAGATATCGCCATGGGCGAAGTTGATGAGCTTGATAATACCATAGATCATCGTATAGCCTAACGCAATCAGAGCATAAATGCTGCCAAGCGATATGCCATTGATGAGCTGCTGCAAGACTTGATGCAAGACTTCCATAGAGAGCTCCTTCCATATAGATAGCAAGAGGCCGCATTCCTGCGGCCCCTTTTCTTTTCACCTATCCCTTACTCTTCCGGCATGATCTTGGCAACCATTACGCGATCGCCATTCTTGTTCTCCAGGATGACGGCCTGCTTGATCGGATTGTGGTTCTTGTCCATCGTGATGGTACCCGTACCGACCTTGAGGTCCTTCGTCTCTTCAAGAGCCTTCTGGATCTTCTCCGGATCTGCACTGCCTGCGCGCTTGATGGCATCAGCAAGCATCTTGCCGGCATCGTAACCGAGGGCAGCGAAGACGTTCGGCATATGGCCGTACTTCTTCTGGAATGCTTCAACGAACGGTTTTACCGATTCGTCCTTATCGGAATAATGGGTACTGAAATACGTGTTGTTCAGCGCATCAGCACCGGCGATATCCGTTACCTTGGAATCATCCCAGCCGTCCGTACCGAGGATGGGGCTCGTGATACCGAGTTCGCGGGCCTGCTTGACGATCTTGCCGACTTCTTCATAATAAGCCGGGACAAAGATGACATCGGCATTGGCCGTCTTGATCTTCGTCAGGGTAGCCTTGAAATCCTGATCCTTGGCGAGGAAAGCTTCTTCCATGACAACCTTGCCGCCGGCAGCCTCAAACTTCTCCTTGAAGACCTTGCCGAGGCTCTTGGAGTAATCCGTGCTGTTATCGACGTAGATGACAGCCGTCTTGGCCTTGAGGTTCTCACTGGCGAACTTGGCCATGACCGTACCCTGCTGCGGGTCGATGAAGCAGCTGCGGAACACGAATGGCTTGACCTTGCCATTCTCTACCGTGACATCTGGGCTCGTGGCATCTGGTGCGATGATGGGAACCTTGTTGTCCGTCGCAACCTGCGATTCTGCGATGACATTCGCCGTTACAGCCGGGCCAACCAGGACTGAGACCTTGTCGTCCGAAATCAGTTTCGTCGCTGCATTAACGGCTTCCGAAGCCTCTGACTTGTTATCGGCCGTCACGAGGGTGATTTTCTTGCCATCGACACCGCCAGCATCATTGATCTCATCGATGGCGAGCTTCAAGCCATCGAGCGTCGCACTGCCGTAATTGGCGACGTTGCCGGTCATCTCGAAATTGGCACCGACTTTGATCTCATTGCTATCCGATTGGCTGCCACAGCCGGCCAGCACGCCGCCCATCAGCATCGTGCCGATGAACACGCTGGCGAGTTTCAAGCTTTGTTTGCTGAAATTCATACGGATTCCTCCCTTTTTCTTTCCCAAACCTCTATTGCACTTTCATGCGATGCATTCATTATAGTTTACACCTTTACAATAGTCAATAGTTTGTATTAAAAAATTTACACAAACAACCCTAGTTTGTTTTTCCAAAGCGGACTTTCTCGCATTTTATGCGAACCTGTATCGGTGTAACGGAAAAAACAGAAAAAAAAAGTACACAAAATAAGGCATGAGTTTACACTATAATTGTATATTTTGTGCAAAGGGAAATCCACAAAAAAGAGCACGGCCAACGCCGTGCCCTTTGCCAGGGAATCAGTCTCTGATATATATTTCCAGATCTTGCCTGCCGAAACTCAGAGCTTCGGCATGTGTATCAAATGCCACATCGATGCGGTTCCCCTGGATTGCCCAGCCGATATCTTCCGCCACAGCCTCGCCATAACCGGGAATGTAGACATGCGTCCCCAGCGGTATCACACTGGATCTACCGCTATCACACCGTAGCGGACCAGCGTGCCGGTCGCCGTATAGCAGGAATTGCCCGGATCTTCCGCGCTGTAAGCCGTCGCATCCACATAAATCACGCGGCCACCGCCACGGCTTGCCAGTCCTTCCTCCGGGCCATCATATTCCTCACCGCCGGACAGGACCAGATAGGTGCCGTCGCCGCAGATACCGTCTGTCTCCAGGCCATTTGCCTGCTGGAAAGCCTTGATGGCCGCCACCGTCCTGGCGCCACAGATACCGTCCGCACTATCGTCCAACCAGCCCTGCTCAATCAGCAGCGTCTGCACCCGGCGTACTGCTTGCCCACGCGAGCCTTCCTTTACCAGGATGGAAGCCGCAAATGTTTCTGTCGTAAGGGAGAGCAGCGTAATGGCCACCAGAAGAACCATGGAAAGAAACCATCGATTACGCAAGTGAAAACACCTCTCTCTGTATCTACTCTCAAAAGCACATATATCTATGACACATCTACCTCACTATTTTACCACAATGGACAAGCGTGCGTCAAAAATGGCCTTATTTCACAAGATGCAGATTGGCAGACTGTGGAGAGGATATCGTTTCTTCCTCCCTGGACTCATCCTCCTCAGGATGCGAGGACGAGCTTTTCCGCCCATGATAGCAGATATTCAAGAGAATCCCCATGGATGCCATGGTAACGATCAGGGACGAACCACCGTAACTGATGAAAGGCAGCGGGATGCCGACAACCGGGAAAGCGCCGCTGACCATGAAGAGGTTGCCCACAGCCTGGCCGACGATGAGCAGCATGATGCCGATGGTCAAGATCTGTCCATAGAAATCCTGAGCGCGGCTGGCGATGTAATAGCAGCAGACCATCAGCAGGAAAAACATCAGGATGACCATGAATACACCAATATAACCGTGTTCCTGCGCGAAGATGGCAAAGGCAAAGTCGGTATGAGCTTCCGGCAAATATTCATACTTGCTGACCCCCGTGCCGAGCCCCATGCCCCAAAAGCCGCCGGAACCAATGGTCGACATGGACTGGACGGCTGATAGCCAACCCCCTGCGGATCTTTCCAGGGTCGTAGGTTACCAGCACGCGCTGCAGACGATAAGGCTGTGACACGATGAGGCCGGGCAACAGGATGGCCACGGCAATGAGCAAGAGCTTCAGATGCTTCCAGGGGATCCCTACCGTAAAAGCCATGAGGAACGGGACACCAAAAACGATGCAGGCCGTGCCCATATCCGGCTCAAGCTCCACGAGGCCGGCCACGATGAGCATCAGGAAATAAGGGCCGCTCCAGACCTGGATGGTCCTGCCCGCCTTGACCTGCACAGCAAGGTAGTTCGCTGCCACGAAGATGCCGAGGAGTTTGGCAAACTCTGCCGGCTGGAAGCTGAAGCCGCCAAAAGACAGCCAGCGCCGTGCGCCATTGACACATTGCCCAAAAACAGCACAGCCACCAGCGAAGCGACAACGAGGAACAGGAACCAGGGCAGCCATTTCCGCCAGCGATGGTAATTGATCCGGCTGCAGATAAAGCAAACGGCGATGCCGATGAGCAGCCAGATGACATGACGAAGCAAGAAATAATAAGGATTGTTGAAGTCGGTAGCCGCCTTGACGAAGCTCGAGCTGAACACGTTGATCGTGCCAAGCAGGAGCAGGACGGCTATGATCACAATAACCGGTTCTGCCTCGTTACTCCAGAGGGTTTTCCGGATACGCATCAAAAAAGCCTCCTTATCCGCGCATCAGTCAAAGATGACTTCACAGCGATTGATCTTTTCTCCGAAGCCGCTGAACTTGCGTTCATATTCCGTCATGATATTGTCGGGACGGTCCTCGGCATGCAAGTCGAAAGACACATCCTGGACGCGCAGGCCGGCCTCCTGGAACTGCTCCAGTGAGAAATCAAAGAGCGGGCGATTATCCGTCTTGAAGTGCAGCTCACCGCCTTTTTTCAATAGCTGACGATACTTTTCCAGGAATCCCACATGCGTGAGACGGCGCTTCGCATGACGTTTCTTAGGCCAGGGATCGCAGAAATTGATATAGAACCGATCCACTTCGCCCGGTGCAAAGATATCTTCGATATGATTGATGTCAAAGACCAGCAGGCGGACATTCTTGAGCCCTTTTTCCGCGACCTTCTTGGCAGCGGAATACAGGACATCCTGCTGCATCTCAATGCCGATGTAATTGTTTTCCGGATGACGTTCCGCCAGCTGACTGATGAAATCCCCTTTGCCCGTACCGAGTTCAACGTGGAGCGGCGCCTGACGGCCAAAGACTTCTCCCCATTGACCCTTCTTCTCTTCACCGATTTCCTGATCGCGGCTCACAACGAAATCATCAAATTCATGGATGGCCTCATCGACCCATGGCTTTCTTCTTAAACGCACAGTCTTACTCCTTATTTCTTTTCGAGATTGTATTTCTTCAGATAACGGTAAAGTGTCACACGGCTGACATTCAGGAGATTTGCCAGACGGCTGACATTGCCGCCCGCTGCCTGCCAGGCCTTGACGAATACTTCTTTATCCTCTTTCCACTTGTTGTCCGGCTTCACGTCGCCCATCAGGCTGATATCCTCAGGCGCAATGGTGTTCTTCGTCGTGTTGAAGAAGGCATACTCGAGTACACTCTGGAGCTGTTTGATATTGCCCGGCCAATCGTAGTTGCGCAGGACATCGTTCGTCTCCTTAAGGATGCGCTTGGGGCGCATCTGATGCTGCTCCGCAAGTTCCGCGACAATATGTTCCGCCAGTTTCGGGATATCCTCGCGGCGGCTCCGGAGAGGAGGTACCCGCACGACACTCTTCGAGACGATCTCGTAAAGTTCCGGGGAAAACAGGCCGCGTTCCGTCAGCCGCTTGAGATCGCTGTCACAAGCCGCAATGATGCGCACATCGATATCGCGGTAGACATTCTCGCCAATACGGCGGGTCCTGCCCGTCTTGAGCGCACGTGCCAGCTCTACGCAATGTTCTTCGGCATTTTCTCAATCTCATCGAGGAACAGCGTACCGCCCGAAGCGAGTTCCAGGCGCCCTGATGGCTGACTTCCGGACTCATCATACACCAAAGAGTTCCTGTTCCAGGAGTTCCGGTGTCGTATCGCCGCAGCGCAACGAAATGAGCGGCCCCGCCGCGCGCGGGCTGGCCTGATGGATGCCATGCGCATGCGCTGCTTGCCAGTGCCTGCCTCTCCCTGGATGAGGATGTGGTGCTTGTTCTTGG